>OLRV01000066.1_pt1 | contig 89938 bp, 90 predicted proteins | sample 1672421 | NCBI WGS metagenome assembly OLRV01 (sample SAMEA3136684, study PRJEB25190) | human gut metagenome | biome: human gut; feature: human-associated habitat; material: faeces | place: Austria | collected 2013
ATTAGTATAATCTCTTCCTAAGAATACCTCTCCACTTTTATGTTCAAATTGTACAGGACCCAAGTCACTCATACCATATTCAGTAACCATACTTCTTGCTATTTGAGTAGCTCTCTTAAAGTCATCTGAAGCTCCTGTTGATATTTCACCACAGAACAATTCTTCACTAACTCTACCACCTAAATAACTTGTAATTCTTTGAAGTAACTCATCCTTAGTAGCAACCAAAGTTCTCTCTTCCTTAGGTAGCATTTGAGTATACCCTCCAGCCATACCTCTAGGAATAATTGTAATCTTATGAACTTCTTCACCATTAGGAAGTTCTATTCCTAAAACGGCATGTCCACTTTCATGATAAGCTACTATATTCTTTTCATAATCTGTTACTTTCCTACTAACTTTAGCAGGACCCATAAGAACCCTATCACTAGCTTCATCTATCTCGTCCATTCCAATATCGTCTTTATTTCTTCTAACAGCTAAAAGTGCAGCTTCATTAAGTAAGTTTTCTAAGTCAGCTCCACTATACCCTGGAGTTCTCTCAGCTATTCTCTTCAAGTTAACAGCTTTATCAAAAATCTTACCCTTAGCATGAACATTAAGTATAGCTTCTCTTTCTCTAACATCTGGTAAATTAACAGTAACTTGTCTATCAAATCTACCTGGTCTTAAAAGTGCAGGATCAAGTACATCTGGTCTATTAGTTGCAGCTATAATTATAATCCCTTCATTAGCCCCAAAACCATCCATCTCAGTAAGTAATTGGTTTAAAGTTTGTTCTCTTTCATCATGTCCTCCACCTAAACCTGTTCCTCTTTGTCTACCCACTGCATCTATTTCATCAATAAATATTAAACATGGAGCATTTTGTTTAGCTTGTTTAAACATATCTCTTACACGTGATGCACCAACACCAACGAATAACTCAACGAAATCACTTCCACTTATATAATAAAATGGTACCTTAGCTTCTCCAGCTACTGCTTTTGCAAGTAATGTTTTACCTGTTCCTGGAGGACCAACTAATAAAACACCTTTAGGAATTCTAGCCCCTAACTTAGTAAACTTCTTAGGACTCTTTAAAAAGTCTATTAACTCTTTAACTTCCTCTTTCTCTTCATTAAGTCCAGCAACATCCTTAAATGTAACTTTTCCACCTTCTTGATTAAGTTTAGCTCTACTTCTTCCAAAGTCTAGTGTTCCACCTTTGCCATTACCCATCATCGCTCTTACTAAATAAATAGTAAGTCCACCGATTAAAAGTATTGGCACGAAATCTAAAATTATTACTAACCAACTAACACTTCCTGGATCTTTATTAATCTTAACATCAAGTTGTTGTTCATTACTAATACTAAGAATGTTATCAATAACACTATCTGTATATGGAACAATCAACTTAAATGTCTCGTTTTTACTATAGTTTTCTAGTTTACCAGTTATCAAATATACACTATCACTATCTTTTGGTGTAACAGTTAATTCCTTAACCTTTTCTCCTTTTAAATTAGTTAAAAACTCATTATAATTCATTTCATTAACCTTAACATTATTTAAATTAAATGTATAGTAAATAATACCAACTACAAATATAAGCATAATATAAGGCATAATGTCTTTAAACATATTTTTCTTTTTCATAATCTCTTCCTTTCTTTAATAGTACTTAAGTATTATATCACACTTTTTACCTTTTTCTACATCAAATTTACTCTTTTTAAGTCCAGGTATCCAAATAATGTTATTTTCTGCATCACTCACAACTGGCCAAACATGTCTATCTTTTGTAGAAATCTTACTATCTATAAATATATCATTAACCTTTTTATGTCCATTCATTCCTTTAACCATCATCTTGTCTCCATTTCTTCTAGTTCTAACATAAAGAGGTAATGTAATATCATCAATATTTAGTCTAATAGCATTGTTACTAGTATCTTCACAACTACTTACTACTTCAATATTCTTTCCATTAGGTAAATTCACAACATCATTTATCTCAATTTCATACACGTTAGATTCTTCTTCTTCATAATCAAAACTAACTTCATCATAAGCTCTTACCACTTTAACATTATTAGGTAAATGAACCACACTATTAGGAGTTTCTTTATTTATTAAATCAAATATCAAATTAACATGTGTACTAGTAACAATGAATAAATCATCTCCATATATTTTCTCTAGTATACTATAAATAATCTTACTTTGAATTAAATAGTCAAGCTCTTTAAACTTAGGAATATCTAACACTCCACCTTTAAATACTTTAGTGATCACTTCTTTAATTTCTCTATCAATATAATTATTATATAAAAGCAAAGTTTCACTAAACTTCAAAAACTTTTCATGTACTAATGGGTCTTCTTTTTTTAAAAATGGTAACATACATTTCCTATATCTATTTCTTGTATGAACGTCATCTAAGTTAGTCTTATCTATATAATATTTTACCCCATTTTCTTCACAATATTTAACTAAAGTATCTTTTGTAACACTAATTAAAGGTCTAATAATTGTATACCCATCTCTACCAACACATTTACTAAATCCACTATATCCTTTTAAAGTAGAACCTCTTACTATACGCATAAGAATAGTCTCAATTAAATCATCCCCATGATGTGCTGTCATTAAATATTTAGCATTATATTCTCTAACTATCTTTTCAAAGAAATTATATCTAACAGTTCTAGCTTCATTTTCAAAGTTATCATCTCCCCAATTTTTAACACTTAGTCCTTCAAAAATAACTCCGATTTCTTTAGCATACTTTCTTACATACTCTTCTTCTTCCTTACTTTCTTCTCTAACATTATGGTTAACATGTGCAACTATTAAAACTAAATCTAGTTCATTTTTAAGTTTAAGCATAATACTAAGTAAAGCCATCGAGTCAGGCCCACCACTTATTCCTAAAACTATAGTATCTCTGTATCTTACACCACTCTTGTTAAGTAAATAATCATATACTTCATTCATATTATTCCCCCACAACAATATATAATTTATTATTATCTTTAATTAAAGTAAATATTTCATTATTCTTATATCCCAAATCTTCTTGATATTCCCATCTAGCACTAACTTTATAAGCTGAATACTCTTTATCTTTATAAGTATAAGTAATATTCTCTATATTAGTTACTTCAACACTCTTTACAATAGGTAACTTTTGCACTCTATCCCCATAAATATTAGTTTTAACATGATTATACATAGTATCTCCAGCATGCATTTTAAAGTTTTCAACCATATCACTAGGAATAAATTCAACACCACCTATATCACTACTAGTAAGTTTATTATCTAAAGTATAAAAATCACTCACAAATAATTTTACTATTTCTTTTGCATAATCTTCATAATTAACTTCTTTACTATTTAAAGTACTCTTTAAATCATTAAAATACTCTTTATATAAATCACTATCGTAATCATCTAATGTATAGCCATACAACTCTAAACTATCAAGTTCTTTCTTTGTAACTACGTTCTTATCATCTTTAACTAAAAACTCAAGAGTAAACTTTACACCAATTACTATAATAACTACTAAAATTAAACTAATCATAACAAAATAGAATAACTTATTTTTATTTAAAACTTTCCTCATCTTTTTATCCTTTCTAATTTCTCACTCTCTGTGCTTATCAAATTATGTACAATTATACCTTTACTTACCTCAAGTCTCACTTCAGCATATAACTTAATTTGATCAATATACTCACTACTAATAGGCTCAGAAGTCAAAGAAACATATTCATCCCTTAAATTGTTATAAAACACTTTATTTGTAATAATATCTCCATTAGGAAAAACTACTATTTTATCATTTCTACTGAAAATATCATTTCCTAAAGGATACTTATAACTTAAATTAAACATGTTTGCTACAGTTGGAAACACATCCCACATTCCCATCACATCTTTAACTTCACCATTTATTATACCATTACTTGTATAGATAATCAAAGGTGTATTTTTAAGAATATCATATTGGTAATTGTCTAAATCAACATAAGTAGGGTCAAGTTTATTCTTATATTCACCTGATTTTTCATCGTAATTATATAGTAAATTCAAGTTTTTTTTGCCTAGTTTACTCTCATGATCCCCGTATAATATAAATACGGTGCCCTCGTCTAACCCATTTTCTTTAACAAGTTTAAAGAACACACCAAGTGCTTCATCAGCATAATGTGCACTTTTTAAATAGTTACCCATTTCTGTATCATTTAGATACCCTAAATCAATATTGCCATATTTAGTAACATCATCAAATGGACTATGATTACTTAACGTAATAATCTTACCCATATACTTAGTATTACTTTCTTTAATATTTTTTAAAATAGGAATAATTTGTTTAAAGAAAGACTTATCACTTAACCCAAGTCCTACTAAATCTTCACTCTTCTTGTCAGTTGGTACTTCAAAATAAGATTTATCAAAATACTCTTTATATCCTAAAGTATTATACATATTCTTTCTATTCCAATAATCTCCCACATTAGCATGCATACTAAATGTGTAGTAGCCTTTATTATCAAAAGCTCTCTCCATACTCTCATATTTTCTATTAAAATAATTTACAAACACTGTCCCTGAAGAACTTGGTAAAATCCCAGTACTCAAAGTAAACTCAGTATCACTACTTGTTCCAATACTAATTTGTGGATAAAACTTACTAAAATACATTCCTTCCCTACTAAGTTTATTTATATTAGGAGTTATCTCTACTCCATTAACTTTTAAATCAATTAAGAAATTTTGAATACTCTCCATATGAATAAATATTACATTCTTATCTTCAAATATATTAGTGTACTTATTTGTTTCATAAGTTCTATCTTTACTATAAAACTCTAAAAACGTATGAGCACTCTCATCATATCCAAACATCGGACTAATCGCAGGAGTTAAGCTTGTTACCATATCACTTAACATATAAGTATATATTCCAAATCTTTTAACAACTGCATCCCTGTTCCAAAGTTTAACTAATTTACTTCCATCACTCTTTGTCATAGTAAGTCCTATCATAATTCCGAGAATAAGTGCACACACTCCATTCCTTCTGAACATCAACTTTCCTTTTTCTTCTTTCCCAACATTATAATAATAATTCTTTTTAACAAGAAGTTTATTAACTACTATAAGTGTTATAGGCGCAAGTAAATAAACAAAGTATTCTAATCTTAATTTAGTAGTAACCGAATCACTTACTTGTCCAAACATACTCATTGTACTAAGCAAACTTACACTTACATAATTAGTATAAAACATATAATAAATAGAATTAACAACACATATAAGTGTAAAAACAATATTAACACTTAAAAAATACTTGAATTGATTTTTAGGTTTAAACAAATAACCAAAAGAACCAAATATAAGAATAATAACTAAGTCCCATATAAAAGGTCTAAAATCAAATGTTAATCCCATTGTTAAAGCTCTAAGTAAAGTCCCAATTATTAAAGAAGTTAATGAATAAGTCAAAAACAAAATATTAGTACTATAATACTTTTTAAATTTCTTAACAAAGTTTTTAATAGTATTCTTCATTCTAATCATTCCTCACAACAATATTTTACCAAATTTCAGAAGAAAAGTCATTAAATACAGATCATTTTCACAATATTGTCACAATTAAAAAAAGATCAAACATGATTTTTACTCATTTTAACCTTTTCTTCAATTTCTTTTAACTTAATTGCATTAGTTTCTTCTATTTTCTTTTCAACCGTATTATAGTTAAAAGATAATCCTAATACGAATATAAATGCTAGAAAATAGAACCACACCATAAGTGTTACTATTGTACTAAGTCCAGCATAATAAATGTTATATGTAGCAATATGTTTGATATAATAGCTATACACTAAAGTTACTAAGAACCAACAAACAGTAGTAAATATAGCCCCTTTATTAACATACTTACTCTTTATTTTCTCATCAGGCGCTATTATAAAGATTAATTTTATTCCCAAGTACATCACAAATAATGTAAGTGGAACATTTAATACTGGATAAAGCATTTTTAACACATCAATTATCTTATTATTAAACCCGATATAAGTTAACACTGTAAGTATCTGTTCACCAAACACAGGTACAACTAACATAAATGTAAACAGTAAGAATAACACAAATGTTAAAACAAAAGCTTTCATTCTTCTAACAAAATAATTTTTATTCTCTATATTAAATATCATATTACTTGCAACTATTATTGCATCAGCACCATTACTAACTATAAAGAAAGCTACTAATATATAAACTACAAAACCAAATGACAAACCCTGATTTGTAAGTATAGGCGTAACTAAACTAGCAAGTTCACTACTAAAATTACTCTCCAAAAACTCTGTAATATAACTAGTTGATAAATTAAACTCTGTTGCTATCAAAAGAAGTATTGAAATAATTGGTACAACCGCTAGAACAAAGTAATACGCAAGACTACTAGGCAAAGTAAGCATTTCAGGTTTCATCATCATATCATATAAGTTTTTACAAAATACTTTGAACCTATCTAGCATACTTACTCTCCTTTATTTTCTCTCATTTTAATTAAGGCTTCATTAATTGCATCATCTATAGTAGTACTCTCACTTGTTATCATAAAGTATCCCATACTAGCTCCATATTCATAAGGAAGACTCTTAAATTCCTTCATTAACTTATTAACATAAGTCACTATTTGATTTTCTTCATAACCAACTAAATATATAAGAAATTCATTACCATCAGTTCTAATAATCTCACTATTCTCTCTTTGTGTTTTAATAAGAATACTAGCTGCACTCTTAATCTGTCTATCTCCCTCTTCATGCCCTTTAGTATCATTAATAATTGAAATATTATTTAAATCAATTACTACAACAGCTTGAGGATACACTTTATTATCTTCCCAATAACTTAAATTATCATTTAAATAATTTCTATTTTTTAAATTAGTCATTACATCTAAATACATCATCTTATCTTCTTTTTTAATCTTCTTAGTTACTTTAACTTTTCTATTAAACTTATAAAGTAAGAAAACTACTGCAATAACAAGAAGAACTAAATAAGTAATATTACTTATAATAAACTCAATTAAAATATTTCTACTAGCCATATTTAAACTATTATCAATAGCCATACTCTCAATATTATTATTACTAGTAGTGCTCAAATAAAAGTTAAATAAATTATTTAAAACTTTATTATCATTATTTAAAAGGAATGTATTACTAACAGTACTCTCACCCATATATTTAATCACATATTTCTTAAGACTACTATTTTTATAATAATCATATGTACTCTTTTCAATTACAAGAATATCTTCTTTTGTTAAACTCTTAAACATTTTTTTATAATCTTTATAAGTATTTATATTACTATTTATACCACTTATATACTTATAAAGTTTAGTATTCCCAACCATTTTAATATTATCATCACTTATTGAAACTAAATTATCAAAACTATCTTTATTACTTTGATGTGCAAGAATTACATACTTAATAGTACCTAAACTTACACTATCAACATAGTTTGAACTATTTACATCATAATAGTTTACTGCCAAATCTACTTTTTTATTATTTAATGCTTCTATTAATTTATTAATATTTTTGTATTCAATGTATTTATAAGTAGCTCCTGTCATATCACTAAATATACCTAAGTACGTAGAAGTAATACCACTAAAGTTTCTATTAAGCTTTCCTTCAAATGGCATATTATCAACATATCCTACGATTAAATCATCACTTGTTACTCTTTCCTTTTCAACTTCTGTTAAATTGTACGCGTCATAATATAACTCTAAAAAATGACTATTAATGCTAGGTAAAATTTCACTTTTCCACATATTAAATGCTTTAGTAAATATCTTACTCATCGTACTACTAGCATCATTCATACTCAAAACATAATGAGAGTGTAGTCCATCAATATGATAAACTATATTATATTTATTATAAACTATAGAATTAATATACTTTTGCATTGGTAATATTGCATATAAAACGCTATCGCTCATTTGATCAGTTAAATCATTAAAATGACTAAAACTAACAATATTCACATTATATTCACTCATATATTTACTAACATAATCTTTATCAGTATCCATAACAGCAACATTTTTTCCACTTAAAGTATTTAAATCAACTATCTCGTCACTCAACGTACTAACAACAACAAAGTGATCAGTGTAAAAAAGTAGATCATTACCACCTAGTTCATTCTTATTTGTAAATTTATAAGTTCCACTTCCATTAACTTGAACATTAAAAGTAAGTTTAGTATCTCTTTCCATAAAATTAACAAAATCATAGAACACTCCAACACCACTATTACTAAATATTGGTAAACTTCCTTCAACACTTACATCTATTACATTATTTAAGTTTGAATTAATAAAGCTCTTCTCACTAAAAGAATAACCATTCTTTCTACTATTCAAGTACATAAGTAAACATAATATTAAAACTATTAAAACTAATACAAGTCCACCTATTAAAAAATATTTCTTATTTTTTTTCATTATAACTCCTTAATTATTACTCCAAATTATTTGACTACCCTTAGCCTTTTTAGCTCCAGCAATTGGATAAATTGCTTTCTCATCTTCTTCTTTTTTCTCATCACTACAAGTAATCAAAAACTGTACATCATAATACTCTAAATCTTCACTCTTAAATTTTTCTAGCGCCTTAACAGCGTACCCTTCTGCATCTATTTTACTTACTCCATCATTTACATTCATTATAATATAAATAATCTTTCCCTTCACTTCAACTCTAACATCACTAACATTTTCTTCATAAATACCTTTTATATCACTAGCAATGCCCTCACTAATTTTATGATTATCTATATCTTTTAGTCTATCTCCATAAGGATTTTTATTATTACCATAAAAATAACTAATTAGTCCTATACCCATCAAAACTAATGATATTAATATAATAATTGCTAACACAAATAATGTCCTATTTTCTTTTAAAATTTTTTTCACATAAATCACCTACATAAAATTATACTATATTTTATAGAATATTTCTAGTTTACATTAAGTTATACACTAATTATTACTACTTTAACATCTCTTTATTCATAAAAACACCTAATTAAATAGAAATTATACTGACATTTATTCTAAAATTTATTATGACACTTGCATATCTTAAAAATATTATCAAATAATATATTACAAGAAAAAATGAGCACTAAAGCCCAGATTTTTTATAAATAACCTTAGTACTCTTATTATTAGTTAAATGAATATTATCAACCTCATCAGAATTAAGTGGAATAACTATAGCAAATTCCCCTTTATTATATTTACTTGATACTAAAACATTCGTAATTTCAACATAAAGTTCTTTTCCAACTAAAGTGTATTTATAATCTTTATATGCAAGCGAACTATTTGTATATCTTCCTACTATAGTTATATTGTTTCCCACTGTAACCTTACTTACATCAATATCTTCATAGTTTGAGTTACCAATGATAAACTTTTTAACATAAATAAATATAAACACCAAAAGTACACAAGCTATACCCAAAATAGAATACTTAACAATTTTATTCATAATTCATAATCTCCTTTAACTCATTTTCTCCCCAAATAGGAATATTTAATCTAATAGCATCATCATACTTTTTACCAGGCTCACTTCCTACGATGACAACACTTGTATTTTTACTAACACTAGTGCTAGTCTGTCCACCTCTATCTTCAATAAACTTCTTTATATCTTCTCTAGTAACAAAATCAAATGACCCAGTTATAACGAATTTCTTACCAACTAGTCTCTCATCACTTCCTAGTTCACTTCCTATATATTCTGTATTAATTCCAAGACTAACTAACTCCATAACTTCACTCAATTTATTAGTATCCTTAAAATATTCAACTATACTATTTGCAAGAATTGGTCCAACATCTTGTATACCAATAAGTGTGTCATAGTCTGCCGCCATTAAATTATCTAAATTACCAAATCTCTTAGCAAGTACTTTAGCTGTTTTAGCACCTATTCCACTAATTCCAATTGCAAACAAGAACCTTTCTAAACTATTATGTTTACTATTTTCTATTGCATCCAACAAGTTATCAACACTCTTATTTCCAAAACCTTCAAGACTTATTAGTTCTTCACGTTTCTTATACAAATAGTAGATGTCAGAGTATCTCTTAATATATCCATAATTATAAAAGTCTTCTATAATTCTATCCCCTAGTCCATCTATATTCATAGCATTTCTACTTACAAAATGACATAAACTCTCTATATTTCTTGCAGGACACTTAGGGTTTACACAAAAACTTCCTACAATTTCTTCACTTTTATTAAGAACACTTCCACATATAGGACACACTTTAGTCATAACAAAATCTTTTTCTTTACCAGTACGTCTTTCCTTCTTAGCTTCAACCACTTCAGGTATAACATCTCCTGCTTTTCTAATACTTACTATGTCTCCAATTTTCAAATCTTTCATGATAACATAGTCTTCATTATGTAAGGTTGCTCTAGATATTGTAGACCCAGCTACTATTACAGGCTCTAAAACCGCGTTAGGTGTTACTTGACCAGTTCTTCCTACAGTAAATATAATATCTTTAAGTTTAGTCAAAACTTCTACTGCAGGAAACTTATATGCAGTCGCCCATTTAGGATACTTAGCAGTACTTCCTAGTTCTATTTGTTCACTTACATCATTAACTTTAATTACTACTCCATCTATATCATAACTTAAGTGTGGTCTCATCTGTGCTTTTTCTTTAATAAACTCTAATATTCCGTCCACATCTTTTACTAGCCTATTATTAGGATTAGTCTTAAACCCTAGTTCACTTAAAAATAGAAGTGCTTCATAATGTGTCTTCAAGTTATAATCTTTTGGATTTGGTATATGATATATAAAAGTATCTAACCCACGACTAGCAGCAACTTTACTATCAAGTTGCCTTACACTTCCAGCTGCAGCATTTCTACAGTTTTGAAACACAGGTAGTCCTTCCGCTTCACGCCTTAAATTAAGTTCATGTAACACTTTCTTAGGCATATAAATTTCTCCGCGCACTTCAATACTAATAGGTTTCTTAAGTTTTAGTGGAACTGTCTTTATAGTCTTAACATTATTTGTAATATCTTCTCCAACAACTCCGTCTCCTCTAGTCGCAGCACTAACTAAAATACCATCTTCATAATTTAAACTAACACTTAACCCATCTATTTTTAACTCACACACATACTCTGGATTAATTCCTTCTTTTTTAATCTTATTATCAAAGTCTCTTATCTCTTCTTCATTAAAAACGTTACTCAAGCTCATCATAGGTATTTTATGTGTATGTTTAACAAACCCGTCAAGTACTTCTCCACCAACCCTTTTAGTAGGTGAGTCTTCTCTAACATACCCGTATTCTTCTTCTAAATTAATTAATTCTCTTAAATACTTATCATATTCTTGGTCAGTAATAGTAGGATTATCTTTAACATGATAATTATAATTTGCCTCATTTAACAAATCTACTAATTCATTTATTCTGTCCATTTTATATCACCAATATAATTGTATCAAAAAACATAACAAATTAAAAGAAAAAACTCAGAAGTTTTAATACTTCCAAGTATTTTAAAATAAGTGAATGTACTTTACCAATTAATTCCAATTAATTGAGCATGTGTTCCGCCCATATTATCATATTTATTTTTAATTGATGCTGAAACAACGAAGACGCCGCCTAATCCACTAGAGCCAATAGAAAATGATAAAGCTTCATTCAAAGTTAAACTCTTTACAGAGTGTTGATAAGTACCATAAGCACTGATGGCATTCATTACAGCATTTGCATAAGTTTTCGTAACATCAAAACTCATTGTTGAAGATAAAGATTTTAGTGTAACTGGAAAACTTTTATTACCAGAAGATTCTGCGATTTTTGGAGAACTAGTAGTGCAATCCCAAGTATTTATAAAATATCTATCGTAATAAAAACTATAAGTAGTGTTTTTAGGCAATTGAAAAGCAACTCCATATCCAGAATTATCAAATTTCCAACTTCCATTACTAGCAAGATTTATACTTTTTTGTTCAGTTGTACCTAAACATTCATTATACATAGAATAAACTACAGTGCCTGACTTACTATTTGCTACAGGTTGTATGCCATCTGAAATTCTAATCCCGAACAAATCTATTCCACGAGTTTTAGGCATTTTACCTGCTTTCCAATCAAGCTGATTCTTAACATTATAAAATTGACTATTTTTCTTTGATATTGTAGTTTTCAATTTTTTATAATCAGTTATCACTTCTTCATCTCCTGTAGCAAAATAATAATTATCTTTCAAATTTTCTGTTTCGTATTCATTCTCAGATATTTCAATTGTATAAGCACGAGTCGCCCATTCACTGCCACCATTTACACTATATAGAATATTTTTATTGTAAAAGGTAACTGTTGCAAAATATTTAGTATCTTCAGCAATTAACTGTTCACTTGATATATCAATATCATTGTCATTTATATTTAATTCACTTAAAGCATTTGCTTTTTTAACATCACTAAATAAAATAATAACACAAACCAAACAAAATAAGAAATTCTTAATTTTCACTTTCTTCACCCCTCTCCCTTATATAAACTTCCAAATAATCGTTCTTTAAAGAGGAAAATTCAAAGTCAACAAGCAGTAAGCAGTCTTCATATTCAGCCATACTATCAAGAGGTTTATGTAAATACTCTTTTCCATTTACTACGAGCTTTATTAAGTCTTGATTAAATAAAGTACTTGCATAACAATTATCTGACTTAAATTCTATACTATCCTTATCTATATCTACTATCACTTCTCCATCAACCCTTTCTTTAACATATAACCCATCCTTTAAAACAAACCCTTTACTAACTAAATCTTTTTTCATATCATCTATATTATTAATTATAATATCATGATCTATATAATTTGAATACTCAGGCTGATGCTTAATATTAATTAAAGAATTATTAACATGTATTAACTCTGTATTAATTTTTATATCTTCGTAACTATCATTATAATAAATTCGTACATATAAATCATTTAAATGATTTTTAATCATGTCTATTTCATTACCATATTTATATTCCCCCGTTATATTAAGTACACTAAGTCCTCCTTTAATAATTAAATATCCTTGTTCTTCCACCTTATAATAAAGCATTACACGTTCTATATTCTCAGTGTTACTTAACTTTAAATCAAACACATTATAATCAGTGGTACTAACAAAATATCCTTTTGCCACATCTCCAGAGTTTAATTCATAAATTTTAAATTTATTAAAAGTAGTTAAAAAGAACAAAGTAAATATGGAAAATACTATAACTAAAGTTATTATTAAAATTGATTTCATCTTTGTTTTTTTATTATAATATCCTATGGTTTCAGTAAGTTTTCCATTTAATAAGTATTCTACCTTAACATTATATAATTTACTTATTCTTTCAAGCAAACCCACATCGGGAAAACTTTTTCCCGTTTCCCACTTACTAACAGCTTGTACACTTATATTTAATTGATAAGCCACATCTTTTTGAGTTAAATTATTTTCTTCTCTTAGTTTTTTTAAGTATTTACCAGTTTTATTTAAATCCATTTTCTTCACCTATATACATCATATTAAAAAAGAACAAAAAAAGCAATCAACTAATGGTTGACTTAAGATTATTTTCTCATTTTCGGAATTGCATTCCGAATTTGTTGACTTTTTATTATGTTTATGATATCATTATAACAGGTGATATTATGAAATATATTAAAAGAACTATTGAAGAAAAATTAATCTCTATGATAGACAATTATCAAGTTATAATGATTACAGGCCCAAGACAAGTAGGAAAAAGTACAGTACTAAACTATATTTCAAAAAAACTAGACAAAAAGATTAACAGAGTTACATTAGACGACTATAAACTTAGAGAACAAGCAATTAATGACCCTGAATTATTTTTAAGAACACATGATACTCCATTAATTATTGACGAATTTCAAAAAGCACCAGAAATTTTATCTTACATCAAAATGATCGTTGATAACGAAAATGAAAAAATAATTTTTGGAGAAAAGGAAAAAGCAGAAACATTATATTTTTTAACCGGCAGTCAAATTTTTGAAACAATGAAAGAAGTAAGTGAGTCTCTTGCTGGAAGAGTTGGAATATTAGATTTATATGGTTTAACTGAAAGAGAAATTGAAAATAAAAAGGACGAATTATTTATTCCTAAAATTGAAGACATAAAAAAAAGAGTTAGAACAGAATATAAAACAACTCTAAACTTATACAAAAAAATATTTAAAGGCACTTATCCAGAACTATATATAGCTAGTAAAGAAATAGAACAATATTACAGCGACTACTTAAAAACATTTATGGAAAAAGATATTAGAAAATTTATAAATATATCTGATGAAAACAAATTTATAAAGTACATTTCTTCTTTAGCTGCAAGAACTGGTCAAGAATTTATCGCAACATCTGTGGCTTCTGAAGCTGGAATTGACGATAAAACAGCTACTTCTTGGTTATCTGTACTAAAAAATACTGGACTTATCTATTTACTACAACCATATATGAATAACGCTGTTGGAAGAGCAATTAAAAGAGAAAAAATATATTTTATGGACACAGGTCTTGCTTGCTATTTAGCAGGATACGTTGACCCAATTACTTTAGAAAGAAGTGCATACAGTGGTCCAATATTTGAAACATATGTAGTAACAGAAATAATTAAATCATTTGTAAATCATGGTAAAGATGCTAGAAAACACTTATATTTTTATAGAGACAACAGCCAAAAAGAAATAGACTTACTTATAAATTATAATAATGTTATGTATCCAATAGAAATTAAAAAAAGTGCTAATCCTAACAAAGACGCAATCAAAAATTTTGATATAGTAAATAAATTTGAACCTGAAAAAGGTAATGGTATCGTTCTTTGTATGACAAAAGACATAATAGCAATTGACGAAAATAACTACATGGTTCCAATAGAATATATTTAAGAATTTTTTATACATTTTCGGAATTGTATTCCGAATTTGTATTTTTTTATGCAAAAGAAAAAGCTAACTCTATAGTTAACTTCACATATTATATCTTCTTTATACTTTTATGATTTTTAGCAAGCTGTTTAACACCATACATATAACCAAAAGCAATACTTGCAATACTTCCGTCAATTCCTACTACAACTCCATCGCCAAACTTATCATGGTGTATCTTATCTCCTACTTTCAAATCTTCATTTCTGTCTTCGTCATACATATTTCCTACTATAACAGAACTTGTATTTCTTGTAATACTCTCTTCTTTATCAAGTAACTCACTATCAATTTCCCCAATAAATCTACTAGGTAAATTATTACTCACTTGCCCAAATAAAGTTCTCTTTTTAGCATTCATTATCCAAAGTTTCTCTTTAGCTCTTGTAATACCTACATAACAAAGACGTCTTTCTTCTTCAAGATCACTTTCACTTTCAAAACTTCTATTATGAGGAAAAACTCCTTCTTCCATTCCAACTAAGAAAACATCATTAAATTCAAGCCCTTTTGCACTATGAAGAGTCATCAAATTAACCCCGTTTTCTACTTCCTTATACTCATTTCTATCACTAACTAAACTAATATTCTCTAAGAAATCTTCTAAACTAAAAATACCTCTCTCTTGAAAACCAAGTGCAATACTCTTAAACTCTTCTAAGTTTTCAAGTTTTATTTCACTTTCCAAACTATTCTGTTCAAGTAAATCAGCCTTAAGTCCAGACTTATCCAAAATTGCATCAACTAATCCAACTAAATCAGTATTCTTTGATATCTCAGTTAACTCAAGTATCAAATTCTTAAAATTAAGTTCTCTGCCTTCAGTTATAACACTAAACATACTAGTATCACTTATTTTAGCTTCAGTTCTAAGCCTATCAATTGTCTTATTACCAATACCCCTTTTAGGAACATTAATAACTCTCTCCAAACTAGCATCATCATTATTATTATATATTAAATGCATATAACTAATTAGATCTTTTATCTCTTTTCTATTATAGAAAAAGTATGACCCAACTATCTTAAAAGGAATATTCTCTTTAAGAAAAGCCTCTTCAAACACACGACTTTGCCCATTTGTTCTATATAAAACTGCTATCTCACTAGGACTTTCTCCACTTTCAATTAACCCCTTAGTAAGTCTAACAACAGTACCAGCTTCTTCTAGTTCATTATCACATCTAATATACTTAATCTTATCCCCGTCGCCCTTACTACTCCATAAGTTCTTTTCTTTTCTCTCTTTATTATTCTTAATCACACTATTGGCAGCATTCAAAATATTATTAGTACTTCTATAGTTTTCATCAAGTACTATGGTCTTCGCATCTTTATTATCTTTTTCAAAATTAAGAACATTCATATAATTAGCAAATCTAAAACTATAAATGCTTTGATCCATATCTCCAACTACAAACAAATTCCTATATTTACTACTTAAAATCTTACATAAATCATATTGAACCATATTTGTATCTTGATACTCATCTACTAAGATATACTTATAATGCTCTTGATACTTCTCTAAAACACTCTTATCTTTCTTAAATATCTCTAAAGGCATGATTAACAAATCGTCAAAGTCAACACTATTACTTCTCTTTAAAGCACTCAAGTACATCTTATATATCTTACAAGCAGCAGAATCAAGTGGTGCCTTTGCAAACTTTTCATACTCTTCTGGACTTAACCCTTCATTCTTTGCAAAACTAATTTTATTTAAAATACTCTTAACAGGATACATATCACTATCTAAATTTAACTCTTTCATAAATCTTTTAATCAAAGTATTAACGTCATCCCTATCAAGTATAGTAACGTTATTTGAATACCCTAAAACACTAGCTTTTTCTCTTAATACCTTTAATCCAAAACTATGAAATGTCCCTATAAATATTTTATCAGCTTCTTCTCTAGTACTATTTTCAACTCTACTTCTCATTTCTCTAGCAGCCTTATTAGTAAAAGTAATTGCAAGTATATTATATGGACTTACTCCGTTATTTATTAAATTTACTATTCTCTCAGTTAAAACTTTAGTCTTTCCACTTCCAGCACCTGCAAGTACTAGACATGGTCCATCCATAAATTCAACTGCCTCTTTTTGTTTATCATTTAATTTAACCATATAATTCACCACTCTTCTTATCTATTATACAACACCCAAATAAAAAAGAAAACTCTTGACTTTTAAAGTTTTCTTATTTTTTCATCAAACATTTTATTAAATATACTAATATAGTCATTAGTTAACTCAATATCAAACGTACTAGTATACTCTAGTAATCTAAGATACATCGGTTTCACTTCATAATAACACAAACTCATATAATCAAGTAGTTCATCAAACACTCTCCCAATATAATTAGCATCCCTATTTCTACTAACAATAATAGAATTAACTCTAGCTTTAACACTACCTAAATTAACAAGCATCGCCTCACGTATATCTCTTATACTATTATTAATCTCATCCATATTCATAACTAATCCATCTTAATAATAATTTCCCCATCTTTACTATAAAGAAGTTTCTCTCTAGCATATCTAGCTACATACTCTTTATCTTGAAGTTTATTTATCTCACTCTTTAAAAGGTCTTCTTTCTCTAAAATCTCTTTATACTTTGTCTCTAACTCTTTCTTTTCATTAATATTCGTAATAATAACAGACCAATAGCTAAACATTCTACTAACAAAGAGTACCAAAAGTGGTATCATAATCATAAATAGTAAAGTAATTCTTCTTTTATCCTTTTTAGTCATAATATTATCTACCTTTCCCAATATATAATACCACATCTAACATTTTTTATCCATAGATTTCACTTTACTTTTCTTTAACTTTACACATTTTCTCAAATTTTTATATTTCCCACTAAACAAAATAAAACTAATCAAAAATACCATCACAAAATAAATGTGAACAACTCCATAGTTAATAACTTTTAACAAAAGAAAATAAATAAGACCGACATCTATACAAAATAATACGTTAATAACTACTCTATAAAGAATACTCGTTTTATACAAAAATGAATAACTAATATTATATAAATAACTAACAATAATACCATAACTAAAAGAAAAAATAATACTTAGTAGTTGTATATCTAACTTCATTTAAATAGCTTAGAAAGCACACTCTCTTCTTTAGCTTTCTTTCCCCCATTATCTAAATAATTAAAAGAATTTATTTTCCCTTTAATAGACAAAGTTCCTTCCCAAGTATCTAGTTTAATAAGTTCTAAGTCTTGTCCCTTTATTAAAATATACCCCATCACACTCTCTAAAAAGAATTCCTTACTATCAAAACTCTCTAACTTTTTAACACCACTTACTACTAAAGTCTTTCTCTCGTTTATTTCTACTAAATGATTAAAATTACTCTCTCTATCCTTTTTATCCATACATTTCACCCACAAAATAATATGCATAAAAAAAGAAGAATATTACTACTCTTCTGTTGGTTCATTTAAAGATTTTTCATAAGCATCAAGAATTTCTTTTTCAAACATAGTTCTTACTTCTTGACTAATTGGATGAGCTATATCTCTATATCCACCACTGCTAGTTTTCCTACTAGGCATTGCTATAAATAATCCTTTTGTCCCTTCTATGATTCTAATATCATGTACTGCAAATTCGTCATCTAATAAAACAGATGCAATTGCTTTCATACGAGAGTCTTCTCTATCACTCTTACGTATGCTTACGTTAGTTATCTTCATCTTTCATTCCTCCTCTTGTAACTACTAACATAATTATATAATAACTAGAGTAAGTTTTCAAGTGATTTTGAATATGTTTACACAAAACACTACAAGTTATTTTCTTTTATCTGAACATCCTTGATTAACACATCATTATAACTAAAACTTTTTGTAACACTCCCGACTAGCACTGTAAAAACTTTATCATAAACACTAATTATAACACCCTCAAATTTCTCCCACTTATTCCTACCAACATTAACCTTAAACAAGCATGGCTTCCCTACTAAAGACGTTACAAAATCTTTTGTTTTTTTTATGTTCATGCTTCACTCCTAGGATACCCCGTATACATAGTTCCTTTACTTATAAGTCCACCTATACCATCTTTTCCATACTTAGTTTTCCCAAGTAAGCTCTTTAAATCACAATTCTTATTTCTATCAAGTAAACTAAGGCTAGTCGCAATAATAGCTGGATCTAAAGCATGAATATTAATTCTTTTAGGACTACTTGCAAACGTAGCCCCACTCTTTAAAAGAGATTCATAATCACTCTGACATGCACCTGCAATTATAATAAGTTTATCACTAGACTTCTCGTACTTTCTAGCCTCACTTACAGTCTTACAAAAATTATTACTATTCTTATAAACACCTTTCTTCAAAAACGCATCATGCCCAGTTATAACAAGAATATCAGGGTTTACTTCATTTAAAAACTTCCTAACTTCTGCACTCATCTCACTTTCCTTAACACTCTTTCCAACTGCTTTAACATTATTCTTCTTATAAAAATCCATACACCTACTCAAATAAGACTTGTCCCCATCAATATGTAATATTTTTCCAGGCATATAAAAAAACTCGTCTCTATCTAAATTATTATCTAAAGAAGGAAAAAAATCATCACACTTTCCCCTTTCACAAGTAACCAAATCACTTATAGGCGCGTCAGCTAGTAGCCTATAATCAATTCCCCTTAACTTACAAATATCCTTTTCTATTCCAATAACCTCAAAAATAACATCATTATTATAACTCTTCCTACTAACATAATCTCCTATTTTTATCATAATACCCCCTAAAAAAATATATTCATAATTATTAATTTAATAACAAAAAAACTCACTTAATTAAAAGTGAATTTTTTAACATATCTCATTAAAAACACTAACAAAATCTTCTAAACTTAACTGTTCTGCTCTATAAGTTAAATCTTTACCTATTTTATTTAAAGACTCTTCTACTTTTTCTAAATCATATTCTTTTAAATTATTTCTTAAATTCTTTCTCTTCTGTTTAAATGCATCTCTTACAAATTTAAAAAACAACTCTTTATCTTTTAATTCTAACAATTCTTTCTTTCTAGTAAATTTAACAACTATACTATCAACATTAGGTTTAGGAACAAAACAAGACTTACTAACTAAGCAAACTTTTTCAATATCAAAGTAATATTGTAAATAAACACTTAAACTATTATAGTCTTTACTTCCAGGCATACTTTTAAATCTATCTCCCACTTCCTTCTGAACCATTATAATCATTTCACTTACATCTGTCTCATTAATAACTTTAGTAATTATAGGCGTAGTTATATAGTATGGTAAATTCGCTATTAAATGAAGTTTCTTACCCTTATATTTAGATAAAACTTCCTTTAAATCAACACTTAAAAAATCACCATAAATTACTGTTAAATTATCACTTTTTATCTTATCAAGTTCATCCTTAAGTCTTGTATCAATTTCAAAAGCAATAACTTCTACTCCAAGTTTAACAAGTAACTTAGTAATTGACCCATTGCCTGGTCCTACTTCTATTATTAAAGAATTATCTTCAATACTAGCTGAAGAAACTATCTTTTCTCTAATATTATTATCTATCAAAAAATTTTGACCTAAACTCTTCTTAAAATTAAAATTATCCATTATTTAAACCTATTACCCTTATAAGCAATTTGATTATCACTAAAACTAGTTACCCAATTGCTTCTAAAACTATAATAATTACAGTTTCTTACACCGTTTAAAGCGTCATCCACTACTTCTTTAACAACACCAACACTCTTAACATTAAGTGTTCCATCTGCATTTAAAAACTTCAAATAATGTCCATCTAAATATCCAGTAAATTGTCCAGGTGCAGTAACTACTTGAAGTGGAGTTTTACCACTGCTGTCACTTCTATTTAAAATAACACTAACAACAGCTAAAACATCATCTTTATTAGCTCTACTTTCACTTGCAACAACAGCTACAAACTTGTCATAATCAAGCCCATATAACTCATATTCCTTATTATCAGCACTTAGAATAAAACCTTTTTCAGGTAAACTTAAATACTTAGTTAAAACCGGATTTTCAGTTGTATATATCTCTTCTTTATTTTCAGAAATAACATTCTGACTTAAACTCTTTAATTCATTTGTATTCTCTACAGTAATTACATCGTACATAACATTAGTTGTTCTACCAAGCAAAAAAACTACTGCAAAAACAATTACTAATCTTGTATATGTAAACCATTTTTTAGGTTTATATTTTTTCACTTTTACACTCTCCTACATGAATAATTATATCAAATAATTTAGTGTATGTCAAAAATGTCTCTTGCATTATTAGTTGTAAGTTCTTCTACCCTAAATAAGTCTTGGCCTAAACTATCAGCAAGCACTTTAGCAATTATAGGAATATTCTTGCTTTCATTCTCTTTTCCCCTATAAGGTTCTGGACTCAAAAAAGGTGAATCAGTTTCTAAAACTAAATTCTCTAGCCCTAAACTTTTAACAGTATTCCTTAAGTTAGAGTTCTTAAAAGTTAATACCCCACCTATGCCTAGTTTATAACCTAATTTTATGTATTCCATTCCCACTTCTTTAGAAGAACTAAAACAATGTATAATTCCTTTTAAATTGTATTCTTTTAAAATGTTAATTGTATCCATCACAGCATCTCTTGTGTGGATAACTACAGGTTTATTAACTTCTTTTGCGAGTTCTAAAAAAGCCCTAAAAACTCGTTTTTGACTTTCCATATCATCTTTTCCATAATAGTAGTCTAGCCCAATTTCACCAATAGCTACCACTTTTTCGTTTTTCAAAAGTTTTCTAAACTCATCCATTTCACTAAAATTAAAATCTTTCGCGTGTTCTGGATGTACTCCAATACACGCATAAACTCCATCATATAATTTAGACAACTCTACACTTGTTATACTTGTTTTCAAGTCTTCACTTGCATTAACAATTATATTAACATTTGCTTCTTTTGCATTCTTAACAAAACTCTCACTTTTTTCAAAAGGTATATGAGCATGTGTATCGATAAACATAAACTTCACCTACTAATCAACTAAATAAAACTTAATTATTAAAGCTGTAATACATACTGGAATAACTATTTCGTAAAACTCATCAACTCCAGTATAAACAAAATACAAAACTACTAACAAGCACCACAAAACACATTTTACTGCTCTTTTTACTGCATTATTCTTAGTTTCACATATTTTCATAATTATCACTGATACTAGTTTATCATAAATTATTACAACTTTGGCATTTTTCGACAAACTAAGTCATAAATTGACACATATTTTTACAAAAAAAGAATATACTTTAATATGTTAGATAAAATATGGTTTATATTAATAATTACTATTATCTTTTCTGGTATATATTTTTCAAAAAAAATTAATTTTAAAAATTACAATTTTAAAAATTTGACAAATAAAATAAACAAAGAAAGTCTTTTTTTAGCACTAGGAACTAAAATGGGTGTAGGCACGATTATTGGAACAACTCTTTCTATTTATATCGGTGGTCCTTCCACCATTATATGGATATACTTATTTACTATCATTTCTTCAAGTTTAATCTATGTAGAAAGTTATTTAGGTAGCAAATACAAAGAAAAAACCATGACTAGTTACATAGGCGGAATATACTACTATACAAAACAAGGTCTAAAAAATAAAAAATTAGCTACACTTATGTTAATAATCTTCATAACTACATATAGTATATTCTTTTTAATGATACAAACAAACACAATAATAAATACATTGTTAATAAATAAGAAGTTATTCACTTTAATTTTAATAATTCTAGTTACTTTGTTAATAACTAACAACGTTGACGAAATAAGAAAAATACTAAACAAACTAGTACCAATAATCACTGTATTCTTTATATCAATTTCATTATACACAATTTTAAAAAACATAGCCTTACTACCTAACATTATCAAACTTATATTTAAAGACTTATTCACATTAAAAAGCATAACTATAGGTCTAGTAATTGGCATAAAAAGAAGTATATTTTTAAATGAACTATTAATAGGTACCACTAGTATGTCTAGTGCTGTCGGAAATAAAAATGCATATGTAACTGCAAATACTTTGGTATTAGGTTCCTACTTTATAGTATTTGTAATTTCTACACTAATTGCTTTACTTAATTTAATTTATATCTACAAGTTCGGTATACATGACACTTCTTACATTTCATTATTAAAACACGTATTTTATTTCCACTACCAAAACTTTGGTAACTATTTTTTATCCTTAATTATCACACTTCTAGCGTCTTCTAGTATTATTTCAGGAATATATATAGGTTTATCAAATATAACACATCTAACTAAAAACAAATTAATTATTTATATTACTAAAATTTTTGTTTTATCTTCTTTAATTCTAGGAGTATATATAGACACTACTTTAATATGGAAATTCATTGATATAATGATGTTTATACTAATATCTCTAAATTTAATAATTATCCACAAATTAAGTGACTTAAATAACTTTGTGTGATAAAATTAATGTGGTGAAGTAAAATGATTAATAATGACTGGGATATAGTACTATCTAGTGTTTGGAACAGCACTGGTTTTAAAAAATTTATGGAAATGATTAAAAGTAAATATGAAGAAAGCACTTGTTTTCCTGAATACGATAACATTTTTAATGCACTTAAATTAACTCCATACGAAAATATTAAAGTTGTAATCCTAGGCCAAGACCCATATCATGGGGTTGGTGAAGCACATGGTTTGTCTTTCTCTGTTCTTGATGGCACTCCAAAACCCCCTTCATTAAAAAATATATTTAAAGAATTAAATAATGACTTAGGTTACGCTGAACCAATAAGCGGAGACTTAACTGCATGGGCTAAACAAGGAGTACTTTTACTTAACAGTGTTTTAACTGTAGAAAAAGATAAGGCAGCTTCCCATAAAGACTTAGGTTGGAACTTACTTACTGACCATATAATTAAACTAATAAACATGAAACAAACACCAGTAGTCTTTATACTTTGGGGTAACTTTGCAAGAAGTAAAAAAGCTTTTATTACAAACAAAAAACACTTAATAATTGAAAGTCCACACCCTAGTCCATTCTCAGCATACAACGGTTTCTTTGGTAGCAAACCATTTTCAAGAACTAATAACTTTTTAAAACAAAACAATATTCCAGAAATAAATTGGGACTTAAACAAAAAGAATTAAACTACAAAATTTAATTCTTTTTCTATTTCATCATTTAATTCTTTTCCTTCATATAAAGTTCTCTCTTTAAATTTCTTAAACTTACATATCACTTTATAAGGAAACTTATTACATATACTATTAAATTCCATCGCACATTTATTATATAGAGTTCTAAGCGATATTAATTTAATTTCATTCTTATTTATATCTTTAATAATACCATCAAAACTCTTAATCTCTTTAAGGTTAGGATTATCAGTATATATCTTAGTAATTTCTTCAAATGCACTAGTTAAAAGCTTATCTTTTTCATAAGGACTAGGCTTGCTTACTTTAATGTTCTTAACATCTTCAAATACCTTAAATTCACTTTTTAACTCTCTTTCAATGATACCAATAACTCTTAAAATTAAACTCTCTTTATTGTTTAAAAATTCTATAATTTCTTTTTCACACATATTAAACTTATAAACCAAATTAACAACTCTTTCCCCTTTACTAATAAAAAATATAAGCATAATACTAACAATAAGTACTAAAACACCAGATACATATAAAATAATATCCATTATCTCACTTCCCTTACTATTACATTTTACCACATATTTTACTATTTCTAAAGTATAAATTTAATATTTTACCCTCTTATATAGTCAGGATAAGTTCTTCTAACTAAACACTTAGCCTCCTCTAAATAAGTAATTTCATGCCCTAAGTACTCACTTATCTTAGTTCTAAACATTTTTAAAAACTCTAAAGAACTAACATCTTTACTAATATACATCTCTTTAAGCATAGTATCACTAAGAACAAAATGATTAAAGAAACCATCAACTAAAAAACTATTTATTCCAATATCAAAGTTATATCTATTATCTACATAAACATCACTATTTTTAGAGTACTCTAGTGTATCTACTATAGCTAACGCATCTTTAGAATACATTATATTATATAAAACATCATAAGTACAAACACCTTTATCACTAATAATCTTAATATCTTTATAAACTTTAGATATCAAATTCTCAAAATTATCTAAATCAATTCTAAATGGGTTCATCTGACACAAATCATGCCCCTTAAAATATTCTAAAGTATATCCTTCAACTATACCATCTACCATAATAACATCTTTAGGAAACTTATATGTATCATTAACAACATCAGAAAATTTAAGAATATCTCCCATAGTATACATTGAATTTTCTTTTTCTGTGTATGTATGAAATACTTTATACACTAAATCATTACTCATATCAACATAGCAACTTCCTTGACTTCCTGCACCCAAATAAGATAACTTATATAATAATTTGTCCAACTGTCTTCTACTTATCTGCATAATATTCTCCTATATTCTTCTTTTCTTCTAATATCCCCATGAACACATTCATACAAGGAACTTATCTGTGAATACTCTAACCATCTAGGATTATACTTAATTAAATAGTCAAACGCATCTTCAAAGCTCATTACATTATCATTAAAATAACCTACATTCTTAAAATTTCTCATTTTATTTTTATATAACTCTTCATAATCAGGCGCATTTTCTCTTAAACTATCTTCTAATACAAACATATCATTATATAAAGTTTTCTTATCTTTAATCTTAGAATTAAATACTAAATAGAAAAACTGAACAAACTGATTAATAGCTTCATTATTAGCAAAAACTTCTTCTGAATAATATTGATAATTACCATAATAATAACTATCATCAAAGTTATGCTCCACAACATAAAATCTAATCAATTTTTCTTTAAGTATTCTAACTGTATCTTCATTAACAATTTTCCTATAATTAATATCACAATACACTTGAAAATGTACTAGTTCATGAAAAACAACAGATAAATATTCAATGTTACCCTTATATATACTTTCCATTATTTCACTTTGTATAACTATTCCATTACCAGTTTCAAGAAATGCTCCTGAAAACCAATAATCAAAAACTAATACTAGCACTTCTCTAGATACATTTATTCTTTTAAGATAATAACACATAACATCATTAATAAAACTTCTAATTAAATTCTCAAATTCTTCATAACTTATATAACTTTCAAAAGACTGATTACTTTTTAAATTTTTAGAAAACTTAATTATCAAATTTCCTAACTCATTAGCACTTTCACTATAATCAAATAACCCTTCATCAATTAATTCCATAAGTACCCCTTCTTTTAGCTATATATGATACCATATTTGGTACAATTTGTCAAACAAAAAAACTTTAGATTAAACTAAAGCTTTCCATACTTTAATATTGATAACATCATTTCTGTAACTATCTCTCCAATATATTCTTTATTTTCAACTCTACTACTCTTACCAACTTCAATTCTTTTATTAAAATACTCATTATTATCTCTATCATATATACTTACAAATACAACATTATCACTACCAAATAAATTCTCTTTATCAACACGATTTAACTTACCAGTTATACCTATTCCATAATTAGCACCAGTATACATACTGATATTTTTACTCATTTCCATAGATGTCTCCATACTATATACTGAATACTTAAGTATTACTTCACTGCTAACTCCAAGTTTTTCCTTAAATGAATTACTATAAGTCACTGCTCCAAAGTTAAACACTTCACTTGACCCCTCTACATTAGTAATAATATTAGCGATATATCCACCAGTACAAGACTCCATTGTACTTACTTTCTTACCAAGTTTTAATAACTCATTAACTACTTCATTCATTATTTATTACCTCGCTCACTAACTTAGTTAGCTCATCTTTTCCAATCTTACTTAAATGTTTATTATCTGCCATCAAATAATCATTATTATTTTTAACATCAAGTTTAATTACCTTAACATTCTCTAACTTACTTAACTCACTAATTTCATTGTTAACACTTATTACATATAAATCTTTTCCTTCTAACATTTTAGCTATTTCTTTATATTCACTTACTTTAATATCTTCATCAAACATTAATACCACACGATTAGTAATTTCTTTCTTTTCAATACTTTCACTTATTAAACTCATTAAATCACTATAACTAAATTTATCTCTAGTTATAAAATTACTTTTACTAAACTCACTCTTAAAATTTTGAAAAACACTAAGTAAAAGTGTATCTCCATAAAATGTAATCTTACTTTTTAACTCTTCTTCATACTTACCAATAGCTTCATCTTGCTTCTTCTTATAATCATTCATATAATAATTATATAATTCATTCAAAATTACTTCAGTATAAGCTTTTCTACCAACTGGATTTAAATGTATTCCATCACTATAAAAGTATTCATCATGCCCCTTACTCAAACTCTTCCAGTCTATTATATGTAAATTACTAAACTCACTTTCATACTTCTTCAATTTCTCATTAACATAATCTAAATTAGTAGTATTTATCCAGAACACCTCATGTCCTTCAGTTAACTTCATAATCTGTAACTTACAACTTCTATTGCAGTCTCCATTAGTACCCAAATGAATTAAGATAGGCTCCCCTAGCATATTCTTTTTCTTCAAATCTATTAATATATCATCCACTTCATAGTCAGTCCTACTCACCTTAGCATCAAAGTATCCATTAGGAAAAGCTTCATATAAATTGTTTATCGCACCAAGCATAACTGAGTCACCTATTCCTATTATAGGAAAAGACTTAATTACTTCCATTAACTTATCTTTATCCACATTAAGTTCGCTTAATATTTTATCTAAATCTTCTCTCTCTTTTTCAAGTTCTTTCTGATAATTCTCTTGATTTTCATTTACTAACTTTTGATTTTCTTCTAGCTCTTTTTCCAAAGCTTTCATTTCACTAGTATGATCTTTACTTTCAGCAAATTTTAGCCCACCATATATCATAAAACATCCAACTAAAATAATTAATAAGCATCTTATCTTTTTATACTTAGAACTCTTAAAATCTAAAGCGATATGTAAAATTATAGAAATAACTATAACTAAAACAAAGATTAAACTTACTTTTTTAAATCCTTCTAACCCACTATACTGAATTAAATATATAACAGGATATTGTACTAAATATACTAAATAACTTATATCACTAAATTTCTTAATAACATATCCAAAGAAGTTAGTCTCATTTTTAACATTTACATCTACTGTACCATAACTAATTAATCTCATGCTAATTAGACTTGATAAAATCATTGCAACACTAAAATACTTTGAGTCATATCCTACAGTTACAAACATACCAATTAAAATTACTAAATAAACAAAATATATTATCTTACTTAACTTCTTATCATTAATTATAATAGGTCTGTAATAGTGATGTACCATTCCCAAAAATACACCAAACCAAATTGAAAACATACGTGTGAAAGTTCCATAATACAAAGCCATTGTACTTCCATTTAAACTAACTTTATAAAAATATACTGTACTAATAATACTTACTAAAAATGTAATTACAACAGGTGCAATCTTACCTAATTTATCACCCAACTTCTTAAGAATCAAAAATATAAAAGGAAATACTAAATCAAATTGAAGAAGTATAGATATATACCATAAATGCATAAATGGCGAATTAATATGTCTTGAAAAATAGTCTAAACTAGCCCCAATTTGCCAAATATTATTGTACCCTAAAAGTGCACTAGTGCTTTCTGGTTTTAAATTAAACCATGAAACATTAGGAATTAAACTAACCACACCAATTGTTAATAAAACAACTACGAAAAGTGGTAAATATATCTTAAAAAACCTATCTTTATAATATTTCTTTAAAGAAACTTTTTCATTTTTAAATAAACTCTTACAAGTAAAATACCCACTCATTACAAAAAAAGTGCAAACAGCCAAATAACCACCCTTTGATAAGCCTAAATGATATAAAAGCACAAATAAGCACGCTATTACTCTTAAAACATCTATATATTTATAATACTTCTTCATATTTACCTCACTTAATATAATATACTATAATTATATCATTTTCTTTCATAAACTTAAACAAAAAAAGAGTTATATCTTTAAATTTGACATAACTTCTTTTATGAATTTACACTTTTCATTTTAACTAGTTTTTCTTCATTATCAGCAAGTATTACACTAAACTTAATTCCTTTATTGTTATTAGCTATAGCTTCCTTTTCAAATGTTATCATATCACTTGGTAAATCAACTATTCTAGCCCACACTAATTCTTCACATTTATCTTTTTCATTAATTATAATTTCACCAACGTAACTCTTAATTTCAAAATAAACATCAAAGTAACTTGGTAAACTCACATTTTTTCTATTAACCACAAAAGTATCAATTATATCTGAAACTCTAACTTCAATACCTAATTCTTCTTTAGCTTCTCTCATCATTGCTTCATAAACGTTTTCTCCTAAATCAACATGCCCAGCAGGAAGAGCTAAAAAACCACACCATAATTTAGTACCCTTTCTACGTTGTAAAAGTATTTCTCCTTTTTCATTCTTTATAATTAAATAAATTGACGATAAAAAATTCTCTTTTGCCATAATATAACCACCATTCTAATTATATCACATAACAAAAGAAAAAAGCATGTAAATTAAATCTACATGCCTATAGTTTTTTCAAATTTTTTAATTTTAATCAAAACATATATTTCTTCTACTAAACTAATTACTTCACTTACTAATAAGAAAAGACCACATAATGTTGTAATTGTTATAATAGACTCAAATGGATTAGTAATTAAAAGTATACCTATTATCATATTTAAAATTGACATAATAACAAGTAAAACCCAATTACTTTCAGGTATAGTACTCAAGTTAATTGAGATTTGCATTTTTAGTAAACTACTTACTATAACATAAATACCTAACATAATAGGAAATACTTCTACTAAACTACTTCTATAAATGAACACAAGTACACCTGCTATAATATTTGTAATACCACTAAGAAAATCAAAACTAAATAATCTTTCATCATTTTCAATAGTAAAATATGTAACTACTCCAATAACACCATTAACAAGCATTATAATTGAAAATAATAACACAAAAGTCTCAATAGATTTAATTGGTTTAAATATTAAAAACAAAGATAAAACTATCATAAGTATAGAAATAATCATAGAATACATTTCACACTTCTTAATATACTTTTTTATCACTTTCTACTCCTCCTTATAATTATAATACCACATTAAAAAGAAAAATGCACTAACAATTTTATTGAAAGTGTATTAATTTTTCAAGTGCTTTATATTTAGTATTATAGTTTTCCATTACTTTAAATGCACTTATTACTGCCTCTTTATCAACAATATCTCTTTTATATAGCCCACTTGTTAAATAACCTGTTATACCATTCTCTTTTTTATTACATTGATTTAATTCAATTTTTTCAATTAAACTATTAAGCGACTTTCCAGCCTTTACCCATTCATACATATTTTTTGTAATCTGAAGTCCCATACTTTTTCCAAAATATTCACCACCATTAATATCTCTTACTGAAGCATAAGTAACTATGAAATAAGCGTCTCCCACTTTCTCATAACCACCTTCAATACTTATCAAATAATCAAACGAAATATTATTACTAATCGCATAATTATAAAGATTTGCATTTCTATTTTGTACACCAATTAAAGTCTCTTCATTTAATGGTTTTGAACTCACTAAAGAACTAACTTCTATCATCTTGGTATTAACGACTGTATACCCAAGTTCATTTAATGCAAGTTTTATACTTCTTTCTTTAGATACGTTTTTAGACCCTATTAAAATGTTCATATCATTCCCCCACTAAATATAATATACCTTATCAAGACTTACTTGTCAACTTCTATTCTACATTAACTCCTTTATTAAATGTTATAACACTTATTACGTTCATGAATAGTATTACAAAAGTATAAAAGATAATTGCTAAAACTAATAAAAGTTTTAATGTACTTGATTCTATAACTATATTACTTCTAAATAAGTCCATCACTTTACTATTAAATAAACCGGTTATAAATAGTTGAAGTAAAATTGCGCATTGAGAAATAATATAAATAATAAACCCATATAATACTGAAAAACCTAACTTTGAATTATTTCTGTTATATCCAAATATCATTCCAAGAAAACCAGACTGAATAGCATTGATAATCTCTAGAAAAAGAATAACTACTACCAAAATAACAAACATCGTAGTATTAATATTTAACCCACTTGCTAAACCATTAATCATATCTCTTAACATCATCCATCTATCTTTAGTATAATACGCTATTAATAAACTTATAAGAATTATAACAAACCCAATAACACTAAAAATTAAAGTTTCAATAAATCTTGACTCATAAATTTCAGCTTTTGTAACAGGAAGTGTATGTGTTAAATAAGCTTCATCTTTATAAATAGAATCTCTAAATCTAACAAAACTTCTCATAATTGTATTAATCATAATACTCGCTATCATTGAAAACATTACCCCGACACATATCTGTCCAATAACTTCAATTATAACACCACCATCAAGAGAAAAGAAAATTCTTGTTAAAACTGCAAATATAATAGACAAAATATAAAACACACCCATATTTCCTATCATATATTTTAAATCATACTTTAATAACTTATTTAACATTTGAACATCCTCCTAAACACTTCATCTATACTAGCATTCTCTTTAGTTCTTAGTTTATCTGCTTCACTCTGTAAAATTATTTTTCCTTTATCAATAAACACTACTTCATCTAATATTCTTTCTATATCAGAAATTAAATGCGTTGAAATTATAACACTAGCATTTTCTTTAAAATTACTTAAAATAGTATCAAGAATATAATCTCTTGTAGCCGGGTCAACTCCACCTAGTGGTTCATCTAAAATATATAAGTCAGCACTTCTTGACATAACAAGCACAAGTTGTACTTTCTCTTGCATACCTTTACTCATTTTACTAAGATTCATATTAACATCCAAATCTAAATCTTTTAATAATTTAAGTGCTTTACCCTTATCAAAATTATCATAAAAATCGCTAAAATAATCTAGTACTTCCGTAACTTTCATTTGTTTGTTTAAATAAGTTCTCTCCGGTAAATAAGAAATAATCTTTTTAGTTTCAACACCGACACTTTTACCATTAATTAGTATCTTACCTTCAGTAGGAGTTAATAAATCATTGATTAATTTAATTAATGTAGTTTTACCTGCTCCATTTTTACCAAGTAGTCCAACTATCTTTCCATTAGTAATAGTCAAATTAATATTGTTTAAAATTGTTTTATCACCATAACTCTTGCTTAAATTTTTAATATTAACTAAATCCATACTAATCCACCCTTTCTAAATATTTAATAGAAGCTGCTTTCCCTAGTCCAATTCTCTTCATTCCTTCAAAATAACTCTTAGCCAAAGTAAGAGCATACTCATCTTTTAACTTCTCCACAACTTTAACATCCTTAGTAACGTACTTACCATTAGTTCTCTCAGTATATATTAAATTTAAACTTTCAAGTTCAGCCAAAGCCTTTTGCATAGTATTTGGATTAACCTTAAATGAATTAGAAAACTCTCTAACCGAAGGCAACTTTTCTCCACACTTAAAAACTCCAGACATAATATAAATCTTGATATACTCTAAAACCTGTAAATATATTGGAATATTATTATCAAATGTAACATTCATAATATCACCTCACTGTGTCACTTGACTAATACAATAATATTGTATGCTATTTTAAAATAAAAGTCAACAAAAAATGTGAATAATCGCTAATTTATCCACATTCATAAATTACTTAGTTATTTTTCTTATTAACATTAATTAAGCTTCCAATTAAACCAATTAGGGACATTAAACCAAGAATTCCATAAGTTAAAATCTCATCTCCTGTTTTTGGATTTTCAATAGATGGAATAACTTCTGGTTTTTCTTCAAGTTCTGGAGTAGGTTTAATTATAGGTTTTTCTTCCTCTTTCTCGTCTTCTGTAACACTAAATTTAGTAGTAACTTCCTTACCATCACTAAACGTAACTTTTAAAGTATGTTCTCCAATTGACAAAGTATTTAAATAACTTGCATTCAAAATAATTATTGTACTACCAGATTTAGAAGTATAGTTTTCGCTATCTAATAAAGTACCATCAACATATACTTTACCACCATTTTGAAATACATCATATAAAGCATCAATTCTAAACTTAGCTTCACTAGACTTATCTTTATTATAAACTAGTCCTTCACCTTCAAGAAATTTATACTCTACTTCTACTACTTCTTCATCAGCATAAATAAATGTATATTCATAATGATTTCTAGTATAATAGTCATCCCTTATTTCATTTATTATACCCTTTTCAGTACCAATGTAAGTTAGCTTAGAACCAGTATACTTGGTACGAAGTCCTTTAAAAACTTCACTCTTCTTAGTTCCAACATTTACCGCAGTTATTATTGCTTTATTTTCCGCTTTATCTCCAACTATCTTTATAACAGCTTCTGTTTCATCTTCTGTTACTAATAGACCTTCGTAATCTTTTTTGAAATATAAAGTTTTTTCTAAATCAGCAAATGTTTTAAGTCCCTCAGTTAAATCATCAGTTTTAGTATAATCAATAATATATTCTTTTCCATCTCTTAAATCAATAACACCAGTTGATGTTAAATCTGTGTAATTATTTCTAACCTTAGTATTAACCACAAGATTAATTCTAGAAAGTTTAATTTTTAACACGCCTGAAAATTCACTACTATTCAAAACAAAATTTTCTTCATCCACAGGATAATACCACCCATTAATTGATAATTTAACAGGATAGTTTTTAATTACAGCACCAGACGCACCTGTACTCGTCTTGTCTTCAATTTCAGTTATTTTAAGTTTATACTCTGCTTCATTTAAGTCAATTACTATTCCATCATGAATATTAGTAACTAACTCTTCTCCTTTAAATAATTGAATTTTACCAACATTATCATACTGAACATACCCGTCATACTCGTTAGCTCCAGAAAACTTTAATGTAACTTCGTTTTTTTCAGTCGCATTTACTCCTGTAACAAATGCAAAAACACTAATTACAAACACCATTAATTTACTTAATTTTTTCATAACTTTTCTCCTCTCATACAAATAGTATAAACTATAAATACATGATAAACAATACACTTACCAATAAAAACATGGACACATATGGTAATTTTTTATTAAATTAGACTAATAATATGATATAATATTCCTGAGGCGATTTTATGAACTTTAAAGACAAATTAAACGAATATCTAAAAATAACAAACTGTTCTTCAAAAGAGTTATCTACTTTATCAAATATTTCAGAAACAGTAATCAGTAGATATAGAAATGGACAAAGAGTTCCAAAAACAAATAGCAAGCAATTAAAAAGTATAAGCGGCGCTTTAGAAAAAATTATAAAAGACAAAAATATTACACAATATAAAGATGTTAACATATATGAAGAATTCACTAAACTTATCACAAACAATGATAGTTTTAACTACGAAATATTTAGTAAAAATTTTAACGAACTAATAATAACGCTTAAAATAAACATCAATGAACTATCAAAAAACATAATATTTGACCCATCACACATTTCAAGAATTAGATACGGTAAATCTAAACCAGCTGACCCATTTGCTTTTTCAATAAAAGTAGCAAATTTCATTAGCAGCAAATACGATAACGAAAATAATCTAAAAAATATATCTATACTAACTGGAAAAGACACTACTAAAGAAAATATATATAATGTCATTTTAGAATATCTTACAAACAATAGTGAAACAAAAATAGAAAACAAAAATCACATTAATGACTTTCTAAATAACCTTAACAATTTTAACTTAAATGACTATATAAAAGCAATTAAATTTGACGAACTAAAAATACCTTACATTCCATTTTACAAGCAAAAAAGTAAAACATATTATGGACTAGAAGAAATGAAAAAAGCTGAACTAGACTTCTTTAAAGCGAACGTTTTAACTAAATCTAGTACTGAAATATTCATGTGTTCAGATATGCCTATGGAAGACATGGCAAAAGATGTTGATTTCGGGAAAAAATGGATGTTTGGAGTTGCAATGTGTCTAAAAAAAGGACTACACTTAAACATAATCCATAACTTAGATAGACCATTTAATGAAATGATGTTAGGCTTAGAAAGTTGGGTACCTATATACATGACTGGACAAGTTTCTCCTTATTACATAAAAAATTCAAAAGATAGTGTATATGGACATTTAAACTATGTTTCAAATAACTATGCCTTATATGGCGAATGTATAAAAGGACACCATGAAAATGGAAAATACTATCTAACAAATAATACTAAAGAAATAGAATACTATCATTCTAAAGCAAAATATCTTTTAAAAACTGCAAGTCCTTTAATGGAAATCTATAACAATGAAAATTCTAGTTTATTTAAAACATTCTTATTAAATGAAACCAAAATACACGAAAATAGAAAAAGGTACTTAAATTCTTTACCACTATTTACAATAAGTGATACACTACTTGATAAAATATTAATAAGAAACAACATTTCTAAAACTGACATAATTAAAATTAAAGAATATAAAAAAGCTGAAGAAAAAAACATAAAAGAAATCTTAAAAACAAATGAAATAACAGATATTATTCCAAATAATAAAGAAGTAAACGATATGTATCTTTCATTAGAAAATATATTTTATGACAAAAAAATTCTTTATACAAACGAAGAATATAAAAAACATTTAAAATCAACACTAAATTATAAAAATAAGAATTACAAAACAATAATATCTAACAACAGCACATTTAATAACATTTCAATAACCATATTTGAAGATAGCCAAGTAATAATTTCTAAAAGTTCAAACCCCGTAATACACTTTGTTATTAAACATCCAAAATTAATTTCAGCTATCAAAAACTTTACCCCATTAGTAAAAGAAAGTGAATAAGTAATCATTTATTCACTTTCTATTTTTTTAGTTTCATTTATTAGTTTATCAAAATCAGAAACATAACTTTTGTCTTGAATAACCCTATATTTTTCATATTCACTTGTTGCCTTATAAATTGCCTCTTTGTGTGTTATACTTCCTTTACCTTCTAATACATCATAATGAAAAACCTTTAAAGCATTTTCTACTTCATTCTTCCAGTCATTCATATACATTGTAATATTTCTTTCAGCGTTATTTTCAGCAATATCCAAAAATAAGTTAACTAAATTATTCAAATTCTTAATTTCTTTCTCATCTAAATAATTCTTAGCAATAATAACATCAGATTTTAATATTTTTCCATCAGGTGATTTTTCCCATGTAGTAAGTCCCATATTTTCTTTGCTTGCATCCACCCTGTCATATATTATTTCTGCTGCAGTCTTTCCGGTTATTGCATAATGAAACTTATTTTGTATAGTCTTATAAAAAGTTATAGCAGTGTCACTATTTTTATCATAATCTACAGAACATTCAGCAAATATATCAGTAATTTTTTGATAAAACATTCTCTCACTTGTACGAATTAATTTAATTCTTTCAAGTAATCTTTTAAAATACTCTTGATCAGACTTTCTAGCTTTCATAAATCTATCGTCATTTAAAGCAAAACCCTGAACCATATAATCTTTAATTATTTTATTAGCCCAAGTTCTAAACTTAATAGCCTTCTTAGAATTAACTCTAAATCCTATAGAAATAATCATGTCTAAATTATAATACGTATAAATTCTCTTAACTTCACGAGTTCCTTCTGTCTGAACTTGTGCAATTTTTGCACAAGTTGCATTTTCCTCTAGTTCTTCATCTTTACAGATATTATTTATGTGTCTAACAACACCACTTCTATCAATATCAAAAAGCACCGCTAAAGCCTCAGTATTTAACCAAACATTCTCATTTTCAAGTAATACCTCTATCTTAGTATTTCCATCTTCGTCATTATAAAATATTATATTCTTTTCGTTTCCAATAATTTTATCATTCATAGCCACTACCTCCTATAAAAAATGTGAATAAAACAATGTTTATCCACATCTTAATTTATTTTCCACAGCAGTTCTTATACTTTTTGCCACTTCCACAAGGACATGGATCATTTCTACCAATTTTATTTTCTACCTTCTTAGGTGTCTTCTTAGTCCCTTCACTACTATCATTAGTCTTAATATTCTTATTCTCATGTCTCTCTAAATTTTGTCTAACTTCAGCCTTAAGTAAATATGTAGTAATCTCTCTATTAGTTTCCTTAAGCATATTATCAAACATTTGAAAGCCTTCTAAAGCATAAGCTTGAAGTGGATTAGTCTGAGCATATCCTCTTAAACCAATACCTTCCTTAAGTTGTTCCATATTATCAAGTTGGTTCATCCAATTTTTATCAAGCACTCTTAAAGTTATTGCTTTCTCAAAGTCATCTTGAATTTCTTTAGGTACATCCTTAAGTTTCTCATTGTAATCTTTTACAACTATATCATAAATAGTATTTTGTACTTCATCTATACTCTTATTCTCTAAATCTTTTTCAACTAACTTTTCACTCTTTAACAAATTAGAATTAAATATCTCGCATATATTAACGATATCATTATGAGTTAACACGTCTTCTGGTACAAAATGATCATTAACAGTCTCTACAACATAATCTTTAAATATAGTTAGAACTCTATCTCTAATACTATCCTTATCTAATATTTCATTTCTTCTTTCATAAACAATTTCTCTTTGCTTACTAATAACATTATCATAGTCTAGTAATGCTTTTCTTCTATCATAGTTAAATCCTTCAACTCTCTTTTGACTACTCTCAATATTCTTACTCATCATCTTATGTGTAATAGGAGTATCTTCAGTAAATCCAAGACTTAACATTATGCCCTTAATCTTTTCACTACCAAACTTAACCATCAAATCATCTTCCATAGAAATATAAAATCTTGTAGTACCAGGGTCTCCTTGTCTACCTGCACGTCCACGAAGTTGGTTATCAATACGTCTACTCTCATGCCTTTCACTACCCAAAACAACAAGTCCTCCTAGCTCTTTAACACCTTCTCCAAGCTTAATATCAGTACCACGTCCAGCCATATTTGTAGCAATAGTAACAGCACCCTTTTGTCCTGCATTCTCAATAATATGAGCCTCTCTTTCATGATTCTTAGCATTTAATAACTCATGTTTAATTCCTCTTTTATTAAGTAAATCACTTAACCTTTCAGAACTTTCAATAGAAGCAGTACCAACAAGTATTGGTTGTCCAGTCTTATGAATTTCTTCTATAGTATTAGCAAGAGCATTAAATTTACCTCTCATGTTAACATACACCAAGTCCTCCATATCAACTCTTTTAACTGGCACATTAGTAGGTATCTCTATAACATACATATTATATATATTTCTAAACTCTTCTTCTTCAGTCTTAGCTGTACCTGTCATACCACTTAGTTTATTATACATTCTAAATAAATTTTGAAAAGTTATTGTAGCAAGTACCTTAGTCTCTTCATTTATCTTAACGCCTTCTTTAGCTTCAAGTGCTTGATGTAATCCATCACTATATTGTCTACCATGCATAAGCCTACCAGTAAATGAGTCAACTATAATAATTTGATCATTTTGAACAACATAATCAACATCTTTCTTAAACCCATAATTAGCAACAAGTGCTTTATCTAAATTGTGAACGAGTCCTGCATTACTAATATCATACAAGTTATCTACATTTAAAAGCTTTTCACACTTTTTAATACCTTCTTCAGTTAAAGTAACACCCCTAGTTTTCTCATCTAAATTATAGTCTTCACTTCTTAAACTCTTGGCAGTCTTATCAGCTAACTTATAAAGGTCCGCACTTTTACTTACCCCACCACTTATAATTAATGGAGTTCTAGCTTCATCTATAAGTATTGAATCAACTTCATCAATAATTGCGAAATTAAGTTTTCTTTGAACTCTATCTTCTTTTCTTACAACCATATTATCTCTTAAATAATCAAACCCAAGTTCATTATTAGTGGTATATGTTATATCTTTAGAATAAGCTTCTCTCTTTTCTTCTCTAGACATATCTTTCTTGTTAACACCAACACTAATATCTAGATAGTTATACACTTGTCCCATCCAATTAGCGTCTCTTTCACTTAAGTACTCATTAACTGTAATAACGTGTACCCCATCCCCACTTAAAGCATTCAAGTATGCTGGCATTGTACTAGTTAAAGTCTTACCTTCACCAGTTTTCATTTCAGCAATATTACCATAATGTATACAAATACCACCAATTACTTGAACTTTATAAGGCTTTTCTCCAAGCACTCTATAAGCAGCTTCTCTAACAACTGCAAACGCTTCAACTAAAATATCATCTAGTGTCTCTCCTTCACTTAATCTACTTTTAAATTCACTAGTTTTAGCTTTTAATTCAAGTGGAGTTAACTTACTCATTTCACTATCTAATGCTAATACTTTATCTGCCAACTCCTCAAACCTTTTTAATTCTTTATATTCATGGTCAAACATTTTTTTAAATATGTTCATATTATCACCGTCCATCATCTATTTTACCAAATTTAACCTGATAATAAAAGTCTTTTCACAAAAATTACACAGAAAAAAAGAGTTATTAATTAGTTTCAATAACTCCATATGCTCCATCAAGTCTCTTATATAGAACATTTACTTTTTCTGTTTTAATATCTTTAAACACAAAGAATGTATGCCCTAGAAGTTCCATCTGCATAATTGCTTCTTCTTCATCCATCGGTTTTAAATAAACTTTCTTTCTTTTAACAACATCTTCTAAAACATCATCATCTATAATATCTTCATCATAAACAATTTCTACTCTTTCTTTACTCATAAGTTTACTCTTAAACTTTCTCATTTGTTGTTCTAATTTATCAACAGCTAAATCAATTGCCGCATACATATCACTATGTGATACTTCACTTCTTAAATCAAAATTTATACCATTTATAGTAATTTCTACTTTTTGTTCTCTACCTCTAACACTAAAAATCACTTTAACACTTACATCTTCAGGTTTATCAAAATACTTTTCCATTCTGTCAATTTTACTTATTGCATAATCCCTAATTGCATCAGTTACAGCTAATTTGTCACCTCTAATAAAATATTTCATCATTCATCATCTCCCTATTAATATTCTATCACAAAAGAAAGAAAAAAACTACACTCTGTAGTCATTCCCTAGATAATTTTACACTTCTTCAGTTTCTGTATAAAATCTATTTACTAGCCTAAACGTCATCGTCGATTATTTTCCTTTCTTTAATGCCACCTAATATTTTAAACCCTTGTTAGTTCAACTTCTTTAACTTGAACTGCTTGTTTTCCTTTTGATGTATCAATTAACGTAAATTCTACTACATCGCCTTCTTTTAATGACTTATACCCATCTTGTTCAATAGCCGAATAATGCACAAATACATCTTCTCCAACACCAGCACCTGAGTCAATAAATCCATAACCTTTTTGATTATTGAACCACTTGACTATACCTTTTCTAGTATTCATAACTCTTAACACCTCTCTTCCTCTAAATTTTCACGTCACAACATGTCTTTTAACTTGCTGTAGTTACATCATACCACATTTCAATTTAGAAAACAGCATTTTTGCGTAAAATGTCCAAATCGTGCTTCAACTGTATTTTGACGTGAACAAATATATCGTTTTTTATATAAAAAATTAAAGAAATGAAAGAATACTATCAAAAACTAAAATATTACAAAAAAAGATTTATAATGTTCTCGGAAGTGATAAATATGAAAGGCCTTATAATCAATTCCTTAATGAATAACATAAAACGGTATAACAGCTATGACAAGGAACAATTGGAAATAATAAGATACGGATTAGCTAGCCTATACTTAAATATTACTAAAACACTTGTTATATTTGGAATATCATATTTGTTAGGAAATTTGAAAACACTTCTAATATTAATGGGGCTTTATACTATATTAAGACTAACTGTATATGGAGTTCATGCTAAAAGAAGTATAGACTGTTGGATAAGTAGCAGTATTATATTCTTACTAGTTCCATACCTTTGTGAAACCTTATATATAGATATCAAAGTTAAAATAGCGTTAGGAATTACCTCAATAATACTATTTGCCTTCTTTGCCCCTGCAGACACAAAGAAACGACCATTAATAAATAAAAAAAGAAGAACCATTTTTAAAACAATTAGCTTGATAAACGGAACCATATATACAATGATGTTCTTCATTGTAAGAAACAATACTTTATCAAACTGTATACTATTTTCACTACTTATCGCGGTATTTGTTATCTTACCCATAACTTACAAAATATTTGGAGTAAGTTATAATAATTATAAATATTATAAGAAGGGAGAATGATAATATGAAATTATTTGCAAATTTATTAGGTATGTTAGGTGGGCTTATTGGTAAAACTACTTCAGGAGTATGTATATGGAGCTTATTTGACGAAGAAGAAATGCCAGAAAGTCTAATTAAGTAATTTTAATCAAAATCGTTTTAAAACTCTAGAATAATATCTAGAGTTTTATTTTTAATATAGAAGTAAATAGTTTATCTTTATCATTAATACTTTGTTCAAATTCTAATTCTTTTGTTTCATCAACTATTCTATTTAAAATAGTAAGTCCATAACCATGATTTTTACCTTTAGTAGTATAACCTTTCTTCTTAATTCCATCTTTATCTACTATTCCAGAATAACTGTTATCAATTTCAACACATAAATCTTCAGTTTCAGTATAAACAGAAACAATGAGCTTCTTTTTGTCACTATCCACACACGCATCAATTGCATTATCCATAAGTATTCCTAAAATTTTACAAACTTTGTAATATAAGTCTTTATCCATTGCTTCAAATTTAGCATAATCTACACCATTAACTACCGTATCAAAATTGATTTCATTCTCGTTAATAAAAGCAATTTTATAATAAATCATACCTTTAACACCTGTAGGTAATTTTGCTAAGCTTGTATATTTTTTAAATTTCTTAGTATCATATTGTCTTATAATACCATCTAAAGTTCTAGTAAACTCACTAGAATTTTTATCAGCAATGCTTCTTAAAATTAGCAAATCATTTAACATCTCATGCCTATTCTCACTAGTTTGATTTAAAACATTTTCATATTCGTGCATTAATTCTTGTAATTGATGTTTTTCATTTTCCACCTCTTTATTATTGAAATATTGATATACCATTACAGAAACCATTAAGCATAAAAATATAACAATAGTAATAAAAGATATAAAACTAACAAACGAAGCATGTAATCTATATTCAAAACCTACACACCATAAAGTAATAAGTAACAATATAGCAAATATTGTTAAAATCTTAGCTTCTTTCTTCATAATCTTTGATAAAAATTTATTAAGTAAATTAACAAAGTAATTGGTTTTAAATAAGCCAAACATTAGAATAGAATTCAATAGTGTACCTAATGCTTTTAACAAATTAATAACATCCGGATTAGTTGGTACAGTCAAATTCATAAGAATTAAAGAGTCAACTATATCAGTTATAAACATTAAGATATATATCAGTATAGTTTTAAACAATGTTAAATATAAATATTTTTCTCTATAGTTATAATTAAATAGAGCACACATTATTATATATATTAATACAAATTTCACACTTGTTGTTACAAATGTATTTACAACCATTACAAGCACTGTATTAATTATTACAGAAACAAACCTACTTAAGAATTTGTCATTTTTTGACTCATAATTAGTTCTAGAATAACAAAATAATAACACAAGAGTATTAATTATTCCAGTAACAGAACAGGCCACATACCCTACAAAATTCATTTATCCCTCAACTCCATAATCTCATTTAACTCTTTTTTATGCGTTCTAGATATCAATGGTTCTCTACTACCATTATCAAATATAACGTAATAATCATCCCAGTCATAATCTTCCACTCTATCAGTATTCAGAATATAAGACTTATGACTATATCTGAACTCAAACGGCAGTAAACCATAAACTTTATGTAACGGTAAGTTAATTGGGATTATGTTTTTATCAGTTACAACCACACTCTTTCTATCAACTGTATCTCTATAAATATATAGAATATCATTACAATTAATACAATAAGTTTTACCAGCTCTGTTAATTTTCAACGTATCATTAATTTGTAATTGTTGGAAACAAATCTTAAATATTTGTCTCAACTCTAGTTCAGGATTTACTTGTTTATCAACAAAATCTAATATTTGTAATCTTGATTTAAACACGTCCAGCGCCTCTTTCCCATTGACGCTTAGGAATATTATAGGACTAGTCCAGTCATATTGACGAATTATTCTAGCAGCATCTACTCCATTAGTAAGTGAGTCAACCCCTAAATCATAATCTAAAATATAGATATTTTTAAATACATTTCTCTTAACAAAGCCAGTAAACTTAGGACTAATCTTTGAAAATCCATAAATTTCATACTCAAATGTCTTACCAACCATATACTTTTTAATATACTTCTTAGTAATTCTTAAATGCCTCTTATTATCTTCCATAATAACAAAATTTATCATTTTCTCATCTCTCCCCACCAAATATATTTTTACATCACATATATACATCATACCACATTTTTTAAAATAATAAAGTCTTTTTTAAAAATTTCTCCAAAAAACTTCTTTTTTCAACAAAAAAAATCAACTTTTTTAATAAAGTTGATTATAACTCGTCAATATTCAATGAATAAAAATTTTCAGGATCTACTAGTTCACCTTTATAACTTACTTCAAAATGAAGTGAAGTTGTGTAATTAGAATTTACTAACGATTTACCACTCGTTCCTACTACTGTTCCTTGTGTTACATTGTCACCAACTTTTAAAGCGACATTATCAATTCCTTGGTATGTTGTAATAATTCCTTTATCATGTTCTATCTTAACGATATTTCCTAAAGTCTCATCTACATCAACACTTACTACTTTACCCGCTAAAACACTTACGACATCAAATGTTTTTTCACTTACATAATCTACTCCTGAGTTTTGCATATAAGTATTTTCATAGAATATTATTGACTTTTCCTGACTTGACTGTTCTCCTTCAAAATCATAAAAATATCTTCCAATACTTACATCTTCTCCCCTATAAGGTCTAATAATTGAATTTACTTGAGGTTTCACTTCTTCACCTTGAACAGGTTTTACTTTACCATCAATAATACCATTAATTGAATAATCAAACCTCTCTCTTTCCGTTAAATACTTGTTTATGCTAAATATAGTAAGAAAAACACATCCAACCACAGATAACACTGCAACTAAATAAACAGTAGGTACAAATAATTTTTTAACACTTTTCATTGTTCACTCTCCCATTAGTTAATGTGAACAATTATTATTTATTTATACATAATTTCAGTACCTTTATAATAATATTTTAAAATTTCTTTATAATTATAACCCAACTTCGCCATTTCATTAGCGCCATACTGACTCATTCCTACACCATGTCCATACCCTCTTGTAACAAAACTAACCATATCATTTTCAATATTTACATCAAAGTCTGTACTTCTAAGTCCAAAAAGTTTTCTAAACTCTACTCCTGTATAACACTTTAAATTAACACAAATCTTTAAAATACGATTACTTTGATTTCTAATAATATTGTTAATAACTATAGACTCTTCTTCTAAGCCAAGCACACTTTTAAATCTACTTAAATCAACTGAATACTCTTTAAAATTATTGTTAATATCTTTATCATAACTAGAAGAAACACTTACTAAATAAGGCTTTGAAATATTAAAAACGTTGCTCGCATCTTCTGTATATCCATTACTCATACTAAAATAAAAAGCCTCAATTACTTCATCATTATAAACAATAACTTCATTCTGAGTTTCCTTGACTACTTTTTTTATCTTACTTAAATACTCTTCATACTTATTACCCCACTTAGTTTTAAGTTCTTCCTTAGTTATATAACATTGTCCACCACTAGTAGGAATATAATTTTCATTATTAGTATAGTTATACAAGTAAAAAGTTCTAGCTGCAACAACTCCGGACTTCAAAGCATCTTCCATAAAAAGTGCTGGCATTTCACATGAAACTACACCTTCTAAAAACTCACTTAAAGGCATATCTTTTTCATTAAAACTACTCATATTAACCATTAGACTATCCACATTACTCATTTTTTCTTCTTGATTAATTACTACTTCATTTTCTTTCTTATTTGAATAACCAAAATATAGAGTTATCAACATAATTATTACTAAAATATACTTTTTCATACAATATCTTATGCTATAAAAAAAATAATATTCATAAAAAATACTATTTCTTAAATTTAAATCTATTTAACACTTTTGCAACTACAAATATAATTTTATCAGCATTTTTTATTGCATATCTTTTACCAATTGCTTTTCCACCAACCGTTATTGATGAAATAAAAGAACTTACTAAAAGAGTTACAAGCACTAACGAAATACTAAATTTATTAGCAATTATAATTCCAAGCATAGCAGCAATTGAACCACTCACAATACCACATATATCACCTATTACATCATTACAAATACTTGCAATAGTACTAGAATTCTTTATTAAATAAACGCCTTCCTTGCTACCTCTAATCTTTTTAGAACTCTTAGCATGAAAAACAGCCTCTTTAGCAGATAACACCGCAGTACCAATAATATCAAATAATATACCTACTAAAACAAACAGTAAACATAAAACAGATAAAACTATAATATTATTAAATTTATTTACAACTATATTCGATACAAAATTAAAAATTAACGCTATAAAAAAAGTCAGCAAAAATGCCTTTACTATCCAATTATTCTTCTTCACTTTACAATAAACTCCCTTTGAGAAAAAATGTATGGAATACTATAAATTAATTTTACGGCTTTGGTCGAGTTGAATTTCTCTAATATTAACCTTAGGTTACCCACCGGCGATTTCTCTTTCATAATATTAATCATCAGTTACCTTAAATGACCACTCGATCACCACTTAGTCCGCACTTCAATCTTTATAATATAGACATGCTAGAGGTTTTCCCAGGCAAACATTAACCTTATTTATTCGCTTTTGCAGTTTATATTTCAAATAATATCCCTATATCCCACTCACGACATATGCTTTTTACTAATTCATCTGATAATAGGATATGAATATATGCCGTTATATCTTCTCCTAATACCTAAAATTACATACCTGCCCCAATCTGGGCGAAAGAAGCAAAATATATAAAGTGACATTGCACAATTGATGGATTTTTAGCCCCATCTTCATAAGGTGTGTTTGACTAGCATAATGCTCCACACATCTAAATTATAGCAAAAAAAAGAAAAAAAGTCAAATTTGGTACTAAAAACTAGTACTTTTTCTTTTTTTCTATATCCTTGATTTCTTCTATTCTTCTTAAATATCTTTCACCTTCTAATGGCGTAGCCTTTAAATAAGCATCCACCATATCTTTAATCTCCCACATAGTTTTCTTCTCAGAAAAACTTATCACATTAGCGTGATTATGTTCTTTAGCAAGTCTTGCTTCATCACTATTATCTACTTTTGCACACATGATACCGCGAAATTTATTAGCAGCAATACTCATTCCAATACCAGTACCACATATAAGTATACCACATTCTACTTCGCCACTTATAACACCTTTACAAACTGAAGCTGCAAACACAGGATAATCAACTATCTCTTCTGAATCTGTACCATAATCAACAAACTCAATATTTTTCTTTACAAAATATTTCTTTAACTTTTCTTTTACTTTATATCCTCTATGATCACTTGCTATTCCAACTCTCATTAATTAACACCTCTTCAATATATATTATAAACTAATTTTACACAAATTACACAAGCAAACAAAAAAATAGTCATTTACTTGACTATTTCATTCCATATTTTTCTTTAAACTTTTGAACATTACCAGTTCTTGCAGTTAAATGTTTACCTGTATAAAATGAATGACATTTATTACAAGTTTCAAGTTGAATTTCACTCTTTGTACTTAAAGTTGTGAATTCATTACCACAAGCACATTTTACCTTACATTCTTTTAGTTCTGGATGTATACCCTTTTTCATATTACACTCCTTTCGCCATAACTATATAGTTATAGAAACCTTTTCGCTTATGTAATATACCATATTTTTTCACTTTCTGCAAGCATTTTCAGTAAATTTAACATAAATTAAGTGTAATTAGTATGTTTATGACATTATTAAATATCTTACTTTTTTCATTTAATCTATCTTTGCAAATAGAAATAACCGCACCAATAGCATCAGTATCAACAATTATTGGCGAGACAATATATGCACTATTTATAACTTCTCCACCTAAATTAAAGACAGTACCTTCTTCACTCTTTCTTTCATTAATCAAGTTAAATATCTTAGTATCTATCTTCTTATCAATATATTCTAAATTACTACTACTTATAATAGAATTCTTATCACTTATTAAAATAACATCATCATTAATTTTCTTAAATGCATTAATATACTTTTGAGATATCTCTTTTATAGTTAAAGCTCTTTCATACTTTTTTAAAACTATCATATTATCTTTAACAAAAATACTTACATCTTCTCCATTTCTAATATTTAAATTTTTTCTAATTTCCTTAGGAATAACAATTCTACCAAGTTCATCTATTTTTCTTACAACACCTGTATCCATTTAAACACCTCTATATCTTATTTTAAATAAAAATTTAATAATTATACTAGACAAATCAGTTTTATTTTTGTAAACTTAATGTAGGTGATAAAAATGAAGTATATAGTAGACGCAATTATAGAAATTCCAATGGGAACAAAAAACAAATTTGAAGTAAACAAAGAAACTGGAAAGATAACCCTTGACAGAGTTCTTTATAGTGCACTTACATATCCTGGAGAATACGGCTATATTGAAAACACAATAGCTGACGATAAAGACCCACTTGATATACTAGTATTAAGTTCATACCCAACATTTCCAGGCTGTGTTGTACCAGCAAGAGTTCTTGGTTATTTAAAGGTTATTGATAATGGTTATAATGACGAAAAAGTAATTGCTGTTGTAGATAAAGACCCAAGATTTGATAACATAAATACACTTGACGATTTAACAGAACATCAAAAAGCTGAGATAAAAGATTTCTTTCAAAACTATAAAACACTACAAAATATAACAGTAGAAACTAAAGATTTTTACCCATTAGAAGATACTATAAAGTTAATTGAAAAAACAAAAGGCACATACAAAAAAGCTGATAACTAGCTAAAACTAAGTGAACTGAACCCCAAAAGTTGGACAGTTTATAAATAGTTTCTAATTAGAGGATTGTAACCTGTAATTTACAGGAGACAGTCCTTTTAATTTTATTTTAATTCTATCATAATTATAATAATTAATATAGTCATCAATTGCTAAAATTAATTCATCTAGTGTTTTGTATTTATCTTCTTGATCATAAAACATTTCAGTTTTAAGTAGTCCAAAAAAGTTTTCCATCATTCCATTATCCATACTATTTCCTTTTCTGGACATACTTTGTTTTATACCTTTATTTTTTAGTCTTTGCTGATAAGATTGGTGTTGATATTGCCATCCCTGATCTGAATGAAATATTAATCCTTCTAGATTTTTGCCATCAAATGCTTTATTAAGCATATCACTTATCTGCTCTAGATTTGGTGATTTAGAAGTGTTATAAGAAATAACTTCACCGTTAAATCCATCTAATATTGGTGATAAATAACATTTTTCTCCTCGAAGATTAAATTCAGTAACATCTGTATACCATTTTTGATTAGGCTTTTCTGCATTAAAATTTCTTTCAATTAAATTATCAGCAATTTTACCAATGGTTCCTTTATAAGATGAATATTTTCTTTTGTTTCTTTTTAATGGCTTTAAACTTAGTTTAACCATTATTCTATAAACTTTTTTATGATTAACATTATAACCTTGGTTTCTTAATTCTAACGTAATTCTGCGATAACCATATCTTTCTTTATTATTAATAAATATTTCTTTTATTTTATCTATTATTTCTTTATTTTTATCATCTTTATCTATTTTAGATAAGGTATAATAATATACTGATTTAGCTAAACCAGATACTTGTAGAAGAATCATCAATGGATATATTAGCCGAAGTTCACTTACAACACTTACTTTTTCTTCTGTTGTTGATTCTTCCTTGCTTGAACAACGGCTCTCAATTTTTTTGAGTATTCTAGCTCCGCCTTTAAATATAAGTTTTCTTTTTTTAATCTTTCATTTTCTTCTTCTATAGTTTCTATTTTGTTTGTTATTTTAGGCTTTTTTGACATAGTTGGACTCCTTCCTCTTTTTCGTTCAACTATATTATAACTCATTTCTTTATAATTTTTAATCCAATTAACTAACATTCCTTTACTTAATAGGCCTAAATCTAATGCTACAGCCCATTTTGCTTCACCATTAATTAAAACTCTATCTATTGCTTCCTGTTTCTCAAATTTAGTATGAATTCTATTTTTATCTGTTCTTAAAATGTCTATTCCATGTTTATCTATTAATGCTGTTAGATAATTGATTATATTTTTAATTACCTTGTATTTACTTGATAGACTTCCTATTGACATTCCCCCTTTTTTATCAATATATATATTAATTTTATCTTCATAAGTTAATTTTGACATATAAAAACCTCGTTTCTCTTGTGTCCAAGAAACGGGGTTCATATCAAAGTATCAGTTTTTCTTTATCTTTTAATATTGCTATCTATATATATTAACAACTCCATAATATAGTTAATGTAATGTTTCTCTAGATTTTCCTTATTTAAACTTATATGTATAGCATCTGCCCTAAAAGCAAAATTAAATCTTGTACAAATTTTAGTTGCCTCAATAAACAAATCTTCAATATTAAGTTTACTATACACATCATTATCTAGTTTTAAAGTAAATTTCATCTTATCATTAACTAATAACTTAATTTTAAGTTTATCAATTAACTTTTCAACTAATTCCTGTTTCATATAAATATCAATTTCTTCGCTAACAGTACCAAATCTATCTTTAATAACATCATACACCGTTTCATATTCATCAACACTATTAATTTCACTTATCATTTTGTGTATCTCAATTATAATTGCATCTTCATTAGAGTACTCACTTCCTATATGTGTAGCAACATCGTCTATATTAGTCTCTTTTTCCTCTTCATCCGTCACTACACCATTTAACTCTTCATTAATTAGCTCAATGTACATATCTACTCCAACTGAATCAATAAACCCAGCTTGTTCACTACCAAGTAAATCCCCAGCTCCACGAATACTTAAATCTCTCATTGCAATTTTATAACCACTTCCAAGCTCAGTGAACTCTTTTATCGCTTCTAGTCTCTTTTGTGCTGTCTCACCAAGCACCTTTTCTTTATTGTACATTAAATAAGCATAAGCTTGCCTATCTCCTCTTCCAACCCTTCCTCTAATTTGATAAAGCTGTGAAAGTCCAAATCTATCAGCATCCATTACTATAATAGTATTAGCATTAGGTATATCTATTCCATTTTCAATAATAGTCGTACTTAAAAGAACATCAAACTTACCTAAAGTAAAATCATACATTATATCTTGCATTTGTTCCTTATTCATCTTTCCATGAGCATAATTAATACTAACTTCAGGCAATAGCTTTCTAAACTTTTCTACAATGCTAGGCATGTCCTCAACTTTATTATAAAGAATAAACACTTGCCCACCTCTAGCTTTTTCTTTCAATACAACATCCCTTAAAACATAAGCGTCATAACTAATAACATAAGTTTGAACAGGCAACTTATTAACAGGAGGAGTTTCAATTAATGATAAATCTCTAACTCCAATCAAACTCATTTGTAAACTTCTTGGTATAGGTGTAGCAGAAACAGAAAGAACATGAACATTAGACTTGATCTCCTTAATTTTCTCTTTATGCATAACACCAAATCTTTGCTCTTCATCAATTACTAAAAAACCCAAATCCTTAAATTTAATATCACCAGAAAGTAGCCTATGTGTTCCAAAAACAATATCAATTTTTCCACTTTCTAAGTCAGATAAAATATTTTTAACTTCTTTAGCTGTAGTATACCTATTTAATAAAGCTATATTTACAGCATAATTTTTAAATCTTTTAGTCGCACTTATATACTGTTGATAACTTAAAAGTGTTGTTGGACATAAGTACATTACTTGCTTATCATTCATTACTGCCTTAAACATCGCCCTAAAAACAACTTCAGTCTTACCATAACCAACATCTCCACATAAAAGTCTATCCATTGGTTTAGAACTTTCTAAGTCTTTTTTTATTTCCATAGTAGTCTTTAATTGGTCTGGAGTTTCCTGATAAACAAATTCACTCTCAAAAATCTGTTGCTCTGGTGTATCTTCCTTAAAAGGTTCAACTTTTGATATACTCCTATTTTTATAAATTTTGATTAACTCTTCGCTTATATCATGAATTTTCTTTCTAATCTTCATCTTTGTTTTTTGCCATTCAACACTATTTAACTTATGAATGACAGGCCTTGCACCATCTTTAGAAGAATACTTATAAAGTTTATCTACTTTATCAACAGGTAAATATAATTTATCGTCCCCCTTATACTTAATCAAAATATAATCTCTTGGTAAACCATTCTTCATTATAGTGCTTATTCCCATATAAACACCAATCCCTGACTCCTTATGAACGACATAATCTCCAACTTCCAGTTTATCAATAGAATCTATCTTTTTACCCATCTTATAACCAGTATTATATTTAATCTTCTCTTCATGTCCATTCAAATCATTTTTTGAGTAATAAGCTTTGCCTTCATAAACAAAACCTTCTAATAAATCTGTATCAATTACCTTGCTCTTATCAATTTTTAATTTCTTAATGAACTTTTCATCATTAGAGCACAAAAAACTATTTTTTTCGTTTAAATCACTAACAAACTTATTAGCATCATTATTATAGTTAACTATTTTTACGGCCGCAATGTTTAAATCTGATTTTCCATTTTCTATTGTATCTACAAATATCTTACTATCAGACTCTATATCAGCTAATAAAAAATTATAGTTTTCTTCATTATAATAATTAATCTGTTCTATTAAACTTTTTTCAACCATCTTTATTTGATTATAATCTTGATATATTAATAAAGGCTCATTTAAATAAGATAGTATACTTGAATTGCTACCATTATATTCATCATTAACTGGCTTAATAACAACTTCTTGCGTATTTTGAATAGACAATTGTGTATTCTCATTAAAATACTTAATCTCATCTATCTCTTCATCAAAAAATTCAATTCTAACTGGACGATCAGAAAATATTGGAAACACATCAATTACAAATCCTCTTACACTAAATTCCCCAGTATTCGTAACTAAACTTTCTCTCTTATAACCAATATTTTTTAACTTTTCTATTAAATCATCTCTATCAATAGTTTTACTAACTTTCAAATTAATAGCTTTTTCTTCAAAACTATTTTTAGCTGGAAATTTCTTCAAAAAACTACTTGTATGACATATTAAAATCTTATTATCTGTACTATCTATATTATTTAAGAACTTCATTCTCATGTACATTAACTCAGGACTAGACGCGATAGCTTTCTTAGTAAGAAAATCATCATCCGGAAAAATATACACACTTTCCTTTAAATAATACTGTAAATCCCTATAAAGCTGGTTAGCCTCATTTAAAGTTGGAGTAACTATAACAACGCTTTTCTTCCAAGCAAAAAACATATACAAGAGCATTTGATTGTATATTTCATTTTTACTAACGTTAATCTTCATTCCATCTTTAAATTTAAAATCAAACAAACCATTAAGCATAATATTCACCCATTATATTTACTCATTAACTTTTCAAATGGCAAGACTACAAAATCTTCAATTATCCTATTAATAGTATTAAACACATAATATAAATTATTCAAATCATGCTTGCTAAATTTTCCCAAGACATAATCAATTGTATCTCCTTCAGGTTTAGATATTCCAATTCTAATTCTCTTGAAGTTTTCTGTACCTAAACATTTAATAATACTCTTAATTCCATTATGTCCACCACTTGAACCACTCGCTTTTATCTTAATAGTCCCAACATTAAAATCCATATCATCATAAATTATTAAAATATCTTCTAAGTTAATCTTATAATAATCCATTACTTTTCTAACAGCCTGTCCACTATCATTCATATAAGTAAGAGGTTTAACAAATAAGACCTTCTCTCCATTAATTACCTTTTCAACTATCATATAATTATCTTTCTTCTTAAAATTTGCCCCATCAATATAATTATCAATAGCCATAAATCCAGCATTATGTCTAGTATTTTGATATTCTTCTCCTGGATTACCAAGTCCAACGATTAATTTCATTTCTTACCCTCCTCATACATACTATATAAAATATTCCTACTAACTTCATTTTTCTTAGAAACATATTTAACTGCATCATTAGGTTTAACACCAAGTTTAATTAAGTCCATAACTTCCTTAAAAGAAACTTCATAGTCAACTTCATTCTTATTATTATCAATAACGATTACAATTTCGCCTTTCACTTCTTTATAAATTTCCAAAGCCTCGCTAACACTACCCCTAAACACCTCTTCATGAAGCTTAGTTATTTCCCGGGAAATACTTATTTGAATATTTCCCAAGATTTTTTCTATATTTTGTAAAGTTTTATAAAGTCTATGAGGTGCTTCATATAAAACTATTGTAAGGTTGATACTCTTTAACTTCTCCAATTCATGACACGCCTGTCCTTCTTTAGAACTCAAAAATCCATAAAACAAAAATTTTTCTTGATTAATATTAGACATATTTAAAGCAGGTACAAAAGCACAAGCGCCAGGTAAAGCTATCACATTAAATCCATTCTTTATAACTTCAGACACCAAAACATTTCCAGGATCACTTATAAGTGGAGTTCCCCTATCTGTAACAACAGCAATATTTTTTCCTTCTTTTAATAACTCCACTGCCACACCACTAGCTTTAGCTTCATTAAATTTCTGATTTTGATAAATCTTCTTTTTAATATCTAAGTTATTTAAAAGTACGCCAGTTACTCTAGTGTCTTCTGCAAAAACTGCATCTACTTGTTTAAGCACTTCAACACTTCTAAAGGTCATATCTTTCATATTTCCAATAGGTGTAGGTACTATATAACAATTACTAATTTCCTTATCATAACTCTTTTGTATCATAACTACCTCTCTAACATTCTATTTATTTCTTCTGTATAACTGCCATCACTATTGTGACAAATAAGTGGTTCTAAAACTTTTAATCCAACTTTTCCATTTTTTTTAGCGTCAATTAATACCAAATTTGAATTTTCTTTCGTTTTAGGATAAACAAATCTAATTCTTTTCGGCTGCAAATTATACTTTGTAAGCATATTTATTATTTCAACAAGCCTATCAGTTCTATGAACTAGAACCAAACTTCCATTATTCTTTAGTAATTTCCTGCTTATTCTACAAATATCTTCTAAATTCAAAAGTATTTCATGTCTTGCAATAGACTTAACCATATTATCATTCAAATTACTTGTCTCACACACTTTAAAATAAGGAGGATTACAAGTTATCAAATCAAACGTATCTGTTTCAAATACCTTATCTAAATCTTTAACATCCATATTTAATAACTCTATTCTATCTTGTAAATTATTAATTTTAACAGACTCACTTGCTAAATCATAAATTTCCTTTTGAATTTCAACTCCCAATATATTAGACTTTGTAATAGTACTAAGTATCATTGGTATAGGAGCATTTCCCGTACACAAATCAAGTATTCTCATATTATTTTTAAGCACGCAAAATCTTGGAATCATAACAGACTCCAAGCTGAAATTAAAGTACTCATTGTTTTGGACTATCTTTAACCCATCATAGCCAACTAAATCATTAATTACATTTTTCACATTCATCACACTTACTTTTCAAAGTAACTTCAATTCTACCTTCATTAGGAACATCAACAACATAAATTTTCTTTAATATATCAATTGAAACCACAGTCCCAGTTCCCTTTTCAGTCTCTACTTTTTCTCCTAAAATAGGCATTTCTTTTCTATTTTCAGAATACACTTCATCTTCATAAGTCAAACAACAAAGTAACCTTCCACACTGCCCATTAATTTTACTAGGATTAAGCGCTAAGTTTTGATTTTTAGCCATATTTATTGAAACGGAATCAACAAAATTTTTCATATAACTTGCGCAACACAAAACACGCCCACATTGCCCAATTCCAGAAACTTCTCTTGCCTTATCTCTAACACCAATTTGTCTTAACTCAATTCTTGTTTTATAAATTGACGCTAATTCTTTAGCCATATCTCTAAAATCTACTCTTTGGTCAGATAGAAAGAAGAAGATTAACTGATTTCTTTCAAAAGTAAAACTAGCTTCAATTAAATTCATATTAAGTTTTAACTTCTGCGCTATTTTTCTAGCAGTATTTAAAGCTTCTTCAGCATTTCTTAAATTAGATTCATGTATTTTCAAATCCTTAGGTGTTGCAATTCTCACAACATCTTTCATATCACTTAATTCCTCTTTATTAATAATATTACTTATTATAACTTTACCCAGTTGAAGACCTCTTTCAGTAGTCACAACAACAAAGTCTCCATCTTTTATTTTCAAATTATTACCATTGAAAAAATAATACTTTCCATTCTCCTTAAAACTAACAGCAACTACATTTTTCATTTAATCACCTACCATCTCACTAATAAGTCTTATCATAAATAAATTAATATTTAAATTATACTCAAGTTTATTTTCACTCTTACTAAGTACAAACATCTTTCTAATAATATCATGTGTAGAATTTAAATCACTTACATACTTTAAATCACTTAGATACTCTTCAAAATAAATAATATTTCTACCTAATATAAGATTAAAAACATCACTATAAAAGTATTTCATAATTTTTAACATATTAATTACATTATCTTTTTCTTCCTTCTTACTAATTATATCATACAAATACCCAAAAGAAGAAGACTTTTTTTCTTCCATAAGTCTAATTAATTGAATTGTTTTAAGAATTACTTCATCTGAATAACTTTTAATATCTAAAACTTTGATATTTTGTATTGATAAAACCTGACATCTGCTCTTTATAGTTGGTAATATCTTATTTATATTAGTAGTTATCAAAAAAGCATAAATATTACTTTCAGGTTCTTCCAAGAATTTTAGTAGTGAATTTGCTGCATAATCATTCATTTTATGAGCCTCATTAATTATATACACTCTGTTTTTATGAGTTTGACTATAACTTTTAAGTTTATTTTGTAGTTCTAATATTTGCTCTTTAACAATTTTATCATTTATGGGTTTAACAATAACTACATCACTACAATTATCAATATCAACGCTTTCTTCAAAAAAATAATTATTTAACAAGAAAGAGAGTTCTTCTTTTATAACAGAATATTCAGTATTACACACCAAAAAAGCATGACTAATCCTATCTTGACTAGCCATTTGTTCAAAATAATTACTAAGCTTTTCTTCCATAATACCACCTACTATCTCACATAAAATGCTTTAAAAATGCAAGACCAAACAAAGCAGGAATACCTAATAAGCTTACAAATATAACACTTACAACATTAATAGGTATTATAAACCCTGCACTTGAAGTAATCAAATCAACTGTATAAAGCATACATAAAGCCATCACAAGTCTTTTAATAACTAATACTATAAATTGCATAATACCCTCCAATTAATAGTATAAACTTATTCATTATTTATGACAAAAATTTTCTATCATCAATTGCTCTAATAATTGTTAATGGGTCTAAATACTCAATGTCTGCACCCATTGGAAGTCCATAAGAAAGTCTAGAAACTTTTACATTCTTTTTCTCTAATAACTTTTGAATATAAAGACTAGTCATTTCACCTTCTACAGAAGGGTTAAGTGCAATTATAACTTCTTTTACTTCATCATTAATACGTTCAGAAATCAAAGAATTTAAATTAATATCTTCTGGATTTACCTCATCAATTGGAGATATTAATCCACCAAGCACATGGTAAACTCCACTATATTTTCCAGTTTTTTCAAACATAAACACACTTTTTGAGTCTTCCACAACACAAATAGTAGACTTATCTCTATGTTCATTATCACAAATATTACAAATTTTCTTATTAGTTAAATGTCCACATACCTTACATTTTCTCATATTTTCTTTAAATCTGTTTAAATTAGCAGCAAATTCTTCTATTTTATCAATATCAATTTCATTAACTGCATAAACATATCTTTCAGCAGACTTTTCTCCCACACCAGGCAATAACTGAAAACTTTCTTTTAATTTTTCAAATTCATCAGGATAAATCATTATACTAGAAAAGTCCCCCTAAACCACCAGTATATTTACCCATTTTTTCTTCTTTCATTTTTGAAATTTTCTTTAATCCATCATTAACAGCAATTAAAATCATATCTTCAAGCATTTCTTTATCACTTAAAACGCTATCATCAGTAATCACTACGCTTTTAACTTCATGTTTACCAGATATAGTTACCTTAACTGCTCCACTAACACCTTCAAAAACAGTATTTTCTATCTCATTATTAGCCCTTTCTAAATCTTTTTGTACTCTTTGAGCTTGTGCCATTAAATTTTGTATATTCATAATTTCCTCCTATCTAACACTTATTGTGTCTTCTCCAAATAAATCTAATGCTGAGTTTTCTAAATCATTAAAACTTACACCCATATCTAATTTTACATCATTTTCATCAATAAATACATACGGAATTTGATTTTTTTTATTTTTTATAAAATCTTCCTTTATCCTTTGCCATTCTTTTTTTGTTACTGCAGCCACTTTATATGTTTCTTCAAACACTTCCTTAATAAATAATTCGATTTGTTTATAATTATTATCAAATAAAGTCACATCTTCTTCACTTTCAAAGGCAAATAGCAAATATTTTGTAGAAGCAACGACTACATGACCATCCAAAAGCAAAATTGAAAGAGTATTATAAACCTTATTAGAAACATAATCGCCTATCTTATCATACGACTTAACTATATTGTTTAAAATGCTTTTATCTGCTTCAGCTAATACATTATTAATTCTTATACTCTTTAAATCACCATTAATTGTATCATTTGAAGTGTTAACTGTTTTTTCATTTATAGTATCCTCATCTGAGTCTTTGTTAATATCTAATTTTTCTTTATTTTCTTTGATATTAGATATGTTATTAACCTCTTTATTTTTAAGTTCAACCGTTTGAGAATTGTTAATATCTTCTTTTTTAACACTTAAATTACCTTTAGATGACAAACTATTACAAATATTGACCATATAAATATCAAAAAGCATTTTAGGGTCATTAGAATTTTTTAATTCTTTTATAAGTTCGTTTAAAAGAGATGTAATAGAAATTAATTTATCAAAAGGTATATTAATAGTAGCAAGTTTTGAAGAGTAATCCTTATTAAAATAACTATCAACCTCAAAATTAATACTCAAATCTCTGACAATTGCTAACATTCCATCAGCAATATCTTTATAATTCTTGCCTTCTCCGTAAATTATATCAGAAATATTTAAAATAGAAACATAATTACCAGTTGAAATAGCATTTAGTAATTCAAATAAAGTATTTTGAGAAATTCTACCAGATAATCTATCAATCTCTTCTAAAGTAACACTTTCCTGTGGTAAAGATATAACTTGGTCAAGCAAATTAATTGCATCTCTTAATCCACCATCAGAAATCTCAGCAATATATTCTAAAATTGATTTATCAACGATTTTTCCTTCCTGAGTAGCAATATATAGAAGTCTACTAACCAATTTTTCATTAGAAATCTTATTAAAGTCAAATCTCTGACACCTTGACAAAATAGTCAAAGGTATCTTATTAGGTTCAGTTGTAGCTAGAATAAAAATGACATGACTAGGTGGTTCTTCTAGTGTCTTTAATAACGCATTAAAAGCACCTGTAGACAACATATGTACTTCGTCAATAATGTAAATTTTATACTTACAAAAACTTGGCAACAATTTAACATTATCCCTCAAAGTTCTAATCTCATCAACACCATTATTACTTGCAGCGTCTATTTCTATAATATCACTATCATTTATCTCTAAATTCTTACAAACTTCGCACTCACCACATATATCGCCGTTAAAATTAAGACAATTTACAGCATGAGCAAGAATCTTAGCTATACTCGTTTTACCAGTACCCCTTGGTCCAGTAAATAAATAAGCGTGGCTAACCTTATTATTTAATATAGAATTCTTCAAAATATCTACTACAACTTCTTGTCCAACCACACTTGCAAAATTAGATGGTCTGTATTTTCTATATAAAGCAGTGTATGCCATTTTATCGCCTCCAAACTACTTAATAATATAGCACATACTTGTGTATAAGTCAAGTAATTAATTACATTTGTTCGCTACATTTTAATTATTTTCTAAGAGTATCAAAAAAATCTGTTAACAACCTAGAATACAGGTCATTTGTACTGCTATTTAACTTAATAAAATGCGTTTTATTAACCACATTTTTTGTCTTATCACATAAATAATAAACATTTTCAACTCTAGCTTCCTTAATAACTTCACGACACATAGCACAAGGTTCCAAAGTAACATATAAATCACAGTCAGTTAATCTCCATGATTTTAACTTTTTTGTACCTTTTAAAATACATATTATTTCAGCATGACCTAGTAAACTATTATTTTTAAACCTTTTATTATAAGCTTTTGCTACTATCTTATTATCTTTAACTAAAATTGCTGCAACTGGTATGTCACCCTTCTTATAAGCTTTCATAGCTAATTTATATAAAATTTGTTGATAACTCTCCTTCATTGATTTTCTCCTTTAAAAAAAGTGCACATGAATGATTAATGTTAAGGCTGCTATCTTCCGATTCTGACCTGGTTCCACGTCATCCATTGCACGAATACATTATAACATAAAAAGTGAAGTATTCAAAATAATAAAACACTATATGTTTCACGTGAAACATTGTTTTAATTATTATAAAAGTGTTAATAATCATACCAACACGTTAAAATAATAATTTCTATATAAATAATTAATAATGTGTTTAAATCAACATACTAAAGATTAAATAATACAATTAACAATTAAATTATATTTTCAAAAAATATTTAATGTTCCACGTGGAACATTAAATTTAAACATTATTTTAAGATTTATGTAATAAAAATTTAATTATTTAAATTTTCATAAATACTCATCACTTAATGTATCTACTATTATTTTTAATAATTTAATTTTATTAATGTTTCACGTGGAACATTAATAAAGTATAGTGTGACTTAGGATTACATAAAAAAACATTTAAATTTATTAAATATATAAAAATAAATTAAAAGTTAGAATATGCAGACATTGATAAGTTTTATGTTCCACGTGAAACATAAAAATATAGATATTAATCACGTTATTTAAATTAAAATAAAATATTTATAGCATATTAATGCACATAAATAGATATTAATATAGTTTTATACGTATTTAAAATTAAATATTTTTTATTATAATGTTTCACGTGAAACATTATAATAAGTAAATTCTTTAGGATTATAAATTCTAATACTAAAAAAACATTAAATATTTAATAAAGTAAGGTTAGTAATTAAGCAATTTATCATATACAATGTTTCACGTGGAACATTGTATATAAATAACAAAAAAACTTAAAGTTTAAATTCAAATAATATAAAAAAATATTTTATCTATTTATTTTCTATTTAATAATTTAAAAACCAGCTTTAATTAATGTTCCACGTGGAACATTAATTAAATAGTCTTATATCATTATAATTAATATATTACTTCTATATGTTTCACGTGAAACATATAATAAACAAATATTTTTTAAAATTTAATCATTTTTTGTCACAAAAAAATTGTGGATAACTCTAATTTAGTACATTTTAACCAAATTAATACGTAACTGAAGAAATTACGAGTACAAAAAACAATGTTTCACGTGAAACATTGTTTATATTTAAACATTATTCTTCAATTTCTGAATCAGAAACATCTTCTGATAACTCTTCTTCTTCGGAATTTTTGTTAACAATTGAAACAGAAGACACAACGCTGTTCTCTTTTAAGTTGATAAGTCTAACACCTTGAGTTACTCTACCCATAGTTGAAACACTATTCATATCCAATCTAATAATAATACCTGAATTAGTAATAATCATAAGATCACAGTCATTATAAACCGACTTAAATCCAACGATTTCACCGTTCTTATCAGTAATATTTAACGTTTTAACGCCCTTACTACCACGTTTAGTCTCTCTATACTCACTAACAGCAGTCTTCTTACCATAACCCTTAGAAGTAACAACTAATACCTCCTGAGAATCCTGAGCTACTTCAGTACCTACGCAAGTGTCATTAACTAAATTAATACCTCTTACACCAGCAGCGCTTCTTCCCATTATTCTAACTTCATTCTCATTAAACCTTACCATTCTGCCTTGGCTAGAACACATAAGAACAAAATCATCACCAGTAGACTTCTTAACAGAATTTAACTCGTCTCCTTCTCTTAAAGTAATAGCAATCTTACCTTTTTGACGAATATTATCAAATTCGCTAATTAAAGTTCTCTTAATAACACCTTCCTTAGTACCAAATATAAAGTACTTATAAGCATTTTCCTTTTCTACTTTAACAACTGCACTTACAGTTTCTCCCTTTTCAATTTGAATTAAGTTGATAATAGGTAGACCCTTGCTAGTTCTAGAAAATTCTGGAATTTCATAGCCTTTTAACCTATAAACCTTACCCTTATTTGTGAAGAAAAGTAAATAATCATGTGTGGATAAGTTAATCATTTGCTCTACAAAGTCCTCTTCATTAGTAGCCATTCCCTTAATTCCAACACCTCCACGATTTTGAGTCTTATAATTATCAGTAATCATTCTCTTTATATAATTTTTGTTACTGATAGTAACAATTACATCTTCTTCTGGTATCAAAGACTCATCCTCAATATAATCAATTGCTGTCATATCAATTGAAGTTCTTCTTTCATCACCAAATCTATTCTTAATATCTAACATTTCTCTCTTAATAATATCAAGAACTTTCTTCTCATCAGCTAAAATAGACCTCAATTCATCTATTAATTTTAACAATGTTGATAACTCTTCCTCTATTTTATTTCTTTCTAATCCAGTTAATCTCTTTAACTTTAATTCAAGAATACTATCAGCTTGAACTACACTTAAACCAAATCTGTTAATAAGTTTAGTTCTAGCCTCATCATCATCCCCTGCATTCCTAATAATATTAACAACTTCATCAATATTATCAAGTGCTATTTTATAACCCTCTAAAATATGAACCCTGTTCTCACTCTTTGCAAGGTCAAACTTAGTCCTTCTATAAATAACTTCCTTTTGATGGTCAATATACTTACTAATAATACTCTTCAAAGGTAAAGTCTTAGGTGTCAAACCATCAAGCATCAAGAAAATAATACCATAATTGATTTGAAATTGTGTATGCTTATATAAATTGTTAAGAATTACCTGTGCATTAGCATCCTTCTTTAACGTAATAGTAATCTTTACTCCATCTTTTAAATCGGTATGGTAATCAGTAATTCCATCAATAATCTTATTGTGAACAAGTTCAGCAACCTTATTCTTTAACTCCATAGTATTAACACCATAAGGTACTTCAGTAATAACAATAGTAGGGTGACCCTTAATTTCTTCAATTGTAGCTTTACTTCTAATAGTAATACTGCCTCTTCCTGTTTCATAAGCTTGCTTAATACCAGAATTACCTAAAATAACACCACCAGTTGGAAAATCTGGTCCCTTAATATACTGCATTAGACCAATAGTATCAATATCAGGATTATCAATATAGGCAACACATCCATCAATAACTTCTCCTAAATTATGTGGTGGAATATTAGTAGCCATACCAACAGCAATACCCATTGAACCATTTACTAAAATATTAGGATATCTAGAAGGTAAAACCTTAGGTTCCTTCTTTGTAACATCAAAGTTGTCTTCCATATCTACAGTATTTTTATTAATGTCTCTTAATAACTCCAAACTAATTTTTGATAGTCTAGACTCAGTATAACGATACGCCGCAGCACTATCTCCCTCAATATTACCAAAGTTTCCATGTCCATCAACTAAAATATACCTTTGATTAAAATCTTGAGCCAGTCTTACCATTGCATCATATACAGAAGTATCACCATGTGGATGATAATGACCAATAACATAACCAACCGTAGTCGCGCATTTCTTATGAGGCTTATCTGGTGTATACCCACATTCATACATACTCCACAAAATTCTTCTATGAACAGGCTTTAAACCATCTCTTAAATCAGGTAAAGCACGTGCTTTAATAACACTCATTGAATAGTCAAGAAATGATGTTTCAACTTCATCAACGATATTATTAACTGAAAGTTTATCTCTTTCGTGAAACTCCCCACCAAAATAGTTAGAATTATCTTCATTTTTATTTTCAGTTTCATTACTCACTGGATCATTAGTTACTGTAGTATTTTCTTCTTCATTTTCTAACTCATTAGCTTTTTCAAGTAATCTATCTAAATCATCATTCATTTATAAAACCTCCTAAATATCCAAATTTTGTACAAATCCAGCATTTTCTTCAATAAACTTACGTCTAGGTTCAACATCTTCACCCATAAGTTTAGTAAATACTTGGTCTGCTAACATTGCATCTTCCACATTTATCTTACGAAGAACTCTCTTGTTGATGTCCATTGTTGTCTCATTTAACTCTTCAGCATCCATTTCTCCAAGTCCCTTCATTCTAGCAATTTCAGCACGATTTCTAATATTCTCTGGTAAAGAAGCTAAATATCTATCTTTTTCAGCCTCATCTAAACAATACTTTCTAGTCTTACCATGCATTACCCTAAACAAAGGTGGTTGAGCAGCATAAACGTGTCCCTCTTCCAAAATAGGTTTAAAATATCTATAAAATAATGTTAATAACAAAATTCTAATATGAGATCCATCTACATCGGCATCGGTCATTATAATAATCTTATGATATCTTAACTTGTCTAAATCAAAATCTTGTCCAATACCTGTCCCAAAAGCAGTTATAATTGTCTTAATTTCTTCATTGCCTAAAGCCTTATCAAGTCTTGTTTTTTCAACATTAAGAATCTTACCTCTTAAAGGCAAAATAGCTTGAGTCATTGAATCTCTTCCCTTTTTAGCACTACCACCTGCACTATCTCCCTCGACTATAAATAATTCACTTACAGTTGGGTCTTTACTCTTACAATCAGTTAACTTACCAAAGAAATTAGTAATTGTTAAATCACTCTTTCTAGTAGCTTCTCTTGCCTTTTTAGCAGCACTTCTAGCACGACTTGCCAGCATAGCTTTCTCAATAATTATCTTAGCGTCAGTAGGATGTTCCATTAAAAATCTCTCAAATCCTTCTGCAAAAACATTATCAGCTATCTTTCTAACTTCAGAGTTACCAAGTCTTCCCTTAGTTTGTCCTTCAAATTGAGGGTTAGGATGTTTACAAGAAATTATCATTGTTAACCCCTCTTTAACATCATCCTGAGTTAAACCTTCGTCTTTCTCCTTTAACATCTTAGTTTTTCTAGCATAATTGTTAATAACTCTAGTTAAAGCACGTCTAACACCCTCTTCATGTGTACCTCCGTCATGTGTATTAATGTTATTAACAAATGAATAAATATTATCATTATAACTATTATTATATTGCATTGCAACTTCAAAGAAAATACCATCTTGTTCTCCTTCTAAATGAATAATATCATCATGTATTGGTGTCTTATTTTGATTTAAAAACCTAACATACTCACTTATTCCACCTTCATAAAGAAACTTTTCTCCTTGAGTATCTTCTTCATCTCTATCATCTCTTAAAGTAAGTTGAAGTCCTCTATTTAAAAATGCAAGTTCTCTTACCCTTACTTTTAAAGTTTCATAGTCGAATATTTCAGTATCAAAAATTTCACTATCTGGTTTAAAAGTAACAGTTGTACCAGTTCTATTTGCCTCACAAGTACCAATTTCAGTTAAAGGTTGTACAGTCTTTCCACCATTTGCAAACTTACACTCATATATTTTGCCATCTTTATAAACTGTTACAGTAACTCTACTAGATAAAGCATTAACTACACTAGCACCAACTCCATGTAAGCCACCACTTACTTTGTATCCTCCACCGCCAAACTTTCCTCCAGCATGCAATACTGTATAAACAGTTTCAACAGTTGAAATTCCAGTTTTAGGATGTTTTCCTACTGGTATACCACGTCCATCATCCTTAACAGTAATTGAATTATCTTTATTAATAATAATTTCAATATTCTTACAATATCCAGCTAATGCTTCATCTATTGAGTTATCAACGATTTCCCAAACTAAATGATGTAGACCCTTAACATCAGTAGTACCAATATACATCCCAGGACGTTTTCTAACAGCCTCCAAGCCTTCTAAGACCTGAATATCATTCTCATTATAATTATTATCGCTCATACTTTCCTCCTCCATTCAAATCAATAATCTTAGCTTTCTTAACTAAACTAGGTTTTACATTATTAACATCAGTTGTAGTAATAAACACCTGAATTTTAGTATTCAAATTACTTATAACATTGTTCTGATTAACTATATCAAGCTCACTAAACAAGTCATCTAAAAGTAATATAGGTTCCTCATAGTAGTCATTTGTTAACACTTCTAACTCTGCCATCTTAAAACAAAGTAATATCAACTTTTGTGTTCCCTCACTACTATAATCCTTCGCATTCAAATTGTTATGTAAAAAAACAATATCATCCCTATGAACTCCAGTTTTTGTTAAACCCAAGTTCATTTCATTATTTCTGTTTTTCTTTAACAATTTTAATTTTTCCTCTTTATTTTTTTCCAAAAACTGGCTTGAATACTTAACATAAAGCATATCATTCTTCTTAAATTTACTAAAAATTTTCTTAATATGCTTGTTAATCTTTTCAATATAATCACTTCTAATGTCACATATTTCTCCACCAATATCCGCGATTTTTTGATCAAGTATATCTAAGTAAAGACTATCCATATTAGAATTAATCATCATTCTCTTTAAATATTCATTTTTATTTTTTATTAAAACATTATAATCTTTTAATAACTTTACATAACTCTTATTAATTTGAGACAAAGCTACATTCAAATAGCTTCTCCTAACATTAGGACTTTCCTTAATAATTCTAAGTTCATCTGGAGAAAAAAGTATAACCTTATACTGAAATATATAATCACTTATTTTCTTCTTCAAATTGTTATTAATCTTAGTTTTCTTTCCCTTATCAGTCAAAGTATAATCTAGTTTCTTAATCTTGCCAGCGTTTTCTAACTCGATTTTAATCTTAAAAAATTCTTTCCCACCATTTATAAGAACATCTTCATCATTAGATTTAAATGTTCTAGCAGTACAAGCAACATAAATACTTTCTAAAATAGATGTTTTACCAATTCCATTATTACCAATAATAATGTTAATATTATCTAAATCTTCAATTTTAAATTTCTCATAATTTCTAAAATTTGTTAGTTCAATCTTTCTGACTTGCATTTTAAAACCTCTTATAACATTCTAATCAAAAATAATAGGTATACCAGTACTCCTATACCTATTACAATTATACCATAAAAACAGGCCAATTTAAAAGCTTTTTTTATCTTTTTTTACCATTTCTAACACTATATGAGGCGTGCAATCTAGCTGCTTTAGAATATTGACTATTAAAAGTATAATAAGATACTGGCACTTTCATAGAATAACCATTATTAAATTTAACAATAGTCTCATTTTTTTCTTCACTTTTTTCATATGCAAGTATATTATTATAACTCATCCAAACAGTATCTTTATTTCTTGGAGAACTAATTGGAAAAAAGATAAGCCTAGAACTTTCTTCCACAACAACTGGAGCTTTATATCTAGCTTTAATAAACTTATACGTACTATTTAATCTAGTCTTATAGTTAATACCAAAGTACTCGCAACTATGCTCTATTACAGTAAGAGAAGTATCTTTAATAGGAATATTTCCATGTAATTCAATTGCCTCACATTTACCTTCATCAGTTGGTATCACAGCCAAAGTCTCGTCATTTATTTCATAATCCATAAATATCCCCCTTTCAAGACCAATATACTAACAAAACAGATTGTCGTAATTTGTCGAATTACGTCGATTAGAAAATAATATTCACAAAAAAAACCGAAAACGTTTAAATTTTCGATTTTATACTTAAATTTAGTAAGTTTTAATTGGTAAAATAAGTTGAAGTAAATCTCCATTATCATTTTCTTTAACAATAATTGGCTTAATCTCCCCATTAAAGTAAAGTGTAATACTCTTGCTATCAAAACTCTTAATAGCCTCCATCATATACTTAACACTAAATGAAATCTTAATATCTTCTCCCTTTAAAACTTCAATGTTCATAACTTCTTCAATTTTACCAATCTCTGGACTACTTGATGTTAATATAAGCTTATCTCCATGAGTTTCCAAGCTAACGATGTTCTTATCTTTTGCCTGAGCCAAGATACTAGCTCTATCCATAACACTATAAAACTCATTTGTATCCACTTTATAAATGATCTCATAATCATTAGGCACAAGTGAATCTGTATTAGGATAAGTTCCATTTAAAATACTAGACTGGAATAATAAATCTTCATACTTAAATAAAACTTTATTACTAAATGTATGTAACTCAATTGCCTTTGTATCATCATCTATTAACTTAACAAATTCATTAATATTTCTAGCAGGTATTACAATATTTACATTACTATCAGTATAATCATTAAACTTTACACATTTTTTAGCAAGTCTATAACTATCAGTCGCAACACACTCTAAAGTATTTCCAGCAATTTTAATGTTAATACCAGTAAGTAAAGGTTTACTTTCTTGTTGACTAGTAGCAAAAACAGTTTGATTAACAATATCCTTAAAATTTCCTGCAGTAAGCTTAATAGGATTACTTCCTACCTCTAATTTAATATTAGGAAATTCATTAACATCAAAACAATTCAAATTATATTTACTTGTCATAGTACTAATAATAGCTTTACAACCATCCACTTCTTCAATAACAATATCTTCATTAGGTAACTTTCTAATTATGTCTAGAATAAACTTACCATATATAACTACACTACCTGTACTACTAATTTCTTTAATCTTTGATTTATCAATAAATGTTTTAATAGTAATTTCATTATCAGTAGCCATCAAACTAAGTCCTTCATTACTAAGTTCAAACAAAATACCATTAATTATAGGAATAATATTTCTATTAGATAAAGCCCTCCCTACATTATTTAAATTTTCTAATAATACATCTTTATTAATTTTAAATTTCATAACATCTCCTCCATTTCTTATTTATTTAAATTAATAATTATAATATAGAAGTTGATAATGTTAATAACATGTCTAAGCCCAGTATTTATAGGACTTTCCTTATGTGTATAACTTTACATTATTAACATTTTATTCACTCATTTTAAGTTTCAACTCACTGATTATTTTTTCAAGCTCCCCATTATTCTTTATATCCTCATTTATCTTCTCATACGCATGAATTACAGTTGAATGGTCTCTTCCACCAAACTCCAGTCCAATTCTAGGGTATGTTTCATCGGTTAGTATTCTGCAAAGGTACATCGCTATCATTCTAGCATTAGCAATATCTTTACTTCTCTTTTTGCCCTTTAAATCATCAGGTGTTAATTTAAAGTACTGACTAACTATGTTAATGATTTTTCCAATACTATTAACAGTATATTGTCCCATGCCATTTACATATTCATCTAGCGCTTCCATAGCTGTCTCTAAAGTATAATTTTTAATGTTACAAATAGCTGAATATGCAGCCAGCCTAGTTATCATTCCTTCTAAATTTCTAACGTCACTTCCACAATTTGAAGCCATAAAATCGATTATTTTTTCACTTAAATCAATAGCTAAATCAGAAGTCTTTATCTTATTTTTTATTATCTTAACTTTAAGGTCAAACTCTGGAACACTTATAATAGCCTTGAGTCCCCAATTAAACCTAGTTCTTAATCTGTCAGCAAACATCTTTAAATCGTCAACACTTCTATCACTACATATGATAATCTGTTTTTCTTTATAATATAGAGAATTAAAAGTATTAGTAAACTCTTGCTGCGTCGCATTAGCGCTTCCTAAAAACTGAATATCATCTATCATTAATACATCAACATCCCTATATTTTTCTTTAAAAATGTCAATATAATTAAAGTTATCCTCTTTATTTCCACTATCTCTAGTAATACTTATAAATTCGTTCATAAATTCATCAGTAGTAATATAAAGTACTCTCAAATTAGTATTCTGAACAATATAATTTCCAATCGCATGCATTAAATGTGTTTTTCCCAGTCCACTTTTACCATACAAGAATAATGGATTATATAGTTTTCCCGGGTTCTGCGCAACTGATAAACAGCTACTAAATGCAAACCTATTTGAGTCACCTACCACGAAATTATCAAAAGTATATTTAGGATTTAAATTAGTTTTTCTTGCTTCAACAAAATTTTCAATAACACTATCGTCTAACCCTATCTTTTCAATATTATCAAGAGTATTCTCTTTATATTCGCCCTCTAAACAGAACACAATATTTAAGTTTTTCCCAGTAATATTAAGAAAAATCTCCTCAATAATATCCATATAATTGTTGATAATGTGGTTTTTATGCACAGAATAGGGAACAATTATAACAATGTCTTTATCATTAATTGTTAATAACTTAAGATTTATAAACCAAGTATTAAAAGTAACATCAGAAACTTTATTTTTAAGTTCGTTTATAAAATCATTCCAAATTTTAACTTTGTCCATAACTCATCACCCCACAGTAAAGAACTTATCCACATACATTGTAACCCATTTTTTTCATTTTAGGAAGTATAAATTTTAAAAAAATGTTATCAACATGACTTATTAACAACTTATCAACACTATTTTTCACCATTTTACCTATGTTTGACACACTTATTAACATTATCAACATTTTTTAAATTCACACTGTTAATAAGTTTATCCACATGAAATGTTAATATGTGAATAAAATAAAAAGTTGACAAATAATATTCTATAGTTTATAATCTTATAAGTCAAGCAAAAAAAGTTGGGAGGAATAAAAAAATGAAATTAACACCGGTTGCAAAGAAAAACAACAAAGCAAAAAAACAAGGTTTTCTTTCTAGGAGTACAAATATTTTAAAATCTAGAAGACAAAAAGGAAGAAAAAACTTAATTAACAAATAACTACTTGAAATGAGTAGTTTTTTTCTTGTATAATATTCATGAAGGAGAAATTATGAATAAAGAATATATAATAAGGAAAAATGAAGAAATATCCTTGATAGTAAAAACAGGAAACAAAAAAGTAACTAAATTTTTTATAATATATTATATAAATAATGATGAAGCTAAAAATATGTACTGTATAAGTGTAAGCAAAAAACTGGGAAAAGCTTATGTAAGAAATAAAATAAAAAGAAGAGTAAAAGATATATTAATGAAAAATAGAATGGAATTTACAAAAAAGTATGTTATAATAGTAAGGAAAGAAGCAGTAACTTCTAAATATAAAGAACTAGAAGAGAATCTAGTAAGCACAATAAAGGAGATAAATTAATGAAAAATATTAAAAAAGTATTAATCATAGTTTTAATGACTATGGTGTTAACAACAGGATGTACAAAAAGTTTTAGAAATGAAGAAACAAAGAAAGTTTATACAGAAAACATATTATGTAAGCCAACAGAAGAAGAAGCTTTAAAAGCGTACGCTGAAAATGAAAATGTTGACTTAGAAAAATTACCAGTTTGTGAAAACTTAAAAATTAACTCAGGTGGATATGAAGGATTATGGACAAACATATTTGTAAAACCACTAGCATGGTTAATAGTAAAAGTAGGTTTATTAGTTAAAAATTATGGTTTATCAATTATATTAATAGGAATAGCTTTAAGATTGCTTGTATTACCTCTTAGTAAACAAACAATGGATATGAGTACAAATATGCAAAAAGCAAACCCTGAACTTCAAAGACTAGAAAAAAAATATCTTAACAGAACAGACCGTGACTCACTAATGGCAAAAAATCAAGAGATGTTACTTATCTACAAAAAGTATAACATTAAACCAATGGCAGGGTGCCTTGTTAGTTTAATACAGTTACCATTATTCTTCGCCTTCTTAGAGGCAATTCAAAGGATACCTGCTATTCTAGAAGAAAGAATGTTAGGTTTCGACTTAGGACTAACTCCATGGGAAGCAATTAGAAGTGGTTCTTATATATATCTAATCATAGTTATTCTTATTGGGTTAACAACATACTTTTCATTTAAAAATGCAGGGATGACTAGCATGAGTGAAGAACAAGCAGCACAAACAAAAATGATGACTAGAATGATGACTGTATTTATAGTACTTATGTCTTTCACACTTAATGTAGGTATAGGAATTTACTGGATTTCATCAAGCGCATTTGCGATATTACAAAATATGATATTAAAAAGAATAAAAAGTAACTAAATAATTATGAAGTAAGGAAGTGGAATTATGGAAAAATATGTATACAAAGGAAAAGAAGAACAAGCAGTATTAAATGAAGCTCTTAAAGATTTAGGAGTAACTATAGACGATGTACTAACAAAAACAAGTGAAGAAAAAGGAGGCCTTTTCAGTGGCAAAAAAGTAGTCATTGAAATAGTAAAACTAGAAGACATTGCATCTTTTGGAAAAAAAATTCTAGAAGATATTCTAAAAGGCTTCAATCTTGAAGGTAATATAGAAAAACAAATTAGAAACAAACAAATATCATATAGAATACATTCAAACAACAATGGAATACTTATTGGTAAAAACGGAAAAGTATTATCTTCAATTCAAACTTACTTAAAGCAAAGTATAAGTTCACAAACAGGAATGTATATAAATGTTATATTAGATGTAGAAAACTATAAAGAAAAACAAAACTACTTCCTAGAAAGAGATGTTAAAAAAATAGCAAGACAAGTGACACTTACAAAAGTAGATGTTAAACTTGATCCAATGAATTCATTTCAAAGAAGAATAGTGCACAATGCTCTATCAAAATTTGATTATATAAAAACAGAAAGTATTGGTACTGAACCTAATAGATGTGTAGTTATTAAATATAAAGAAAAAAATGAAGAGTAAAATCTTTGTTTTTTTATATTAAAAACACGAAAATTTATTTCCCGGGAAATAAACAATTTACATATTCTTGATAAAGTGGTATAATCTACACACGAAAGGAAGTGTTTTTATGGAAAATGATACAATTGCCGCAATTGCCACAAGTATGGGAAGAAGTGCAGTAAATATAATCAAAATAAGTGGACCTGAAAGTATTAGTATAGTTTCCAAAATATTTACAAAAGACTTGTCTAAGCTAGAACCTAACACTATTAACTATGGCTTTATCAAAGAAGGCAATGAATTAATAGATGAAGTACTAGTTTCTTTATTCACTTCTCCTAATAGCCAAACCGGAGAAGATATTGTAGAAATAAACACACATGGTGGAATATCAGTTACAAACAAAGTTCTAGAATTAGTTTTGTCAAACGGTGCGAGACTTGCAGAACCTGGAGAGTTTTTAAAACGCGCATTTCTAAATGGAAAGAAAGATCTAATAGAAGCAGAAGCAATAAGTGACTTGATAAACGCAAAAACAGAAGAAGCAAGAAAAATGAGCTTAAAAGGTTTAAGCGGAGAACTATCCAAAAAAATAAAAACACTAAGAAACAAAATACTAAACATAATTGCAAACATTGAAGTAAACATAGATTACCCAGAATATGAAGACGCAATTATATACACAAATGAACTATTAAAAACGAATATAAACGAAATACAATCTGACTTAGAAAAACTTGTTAAAGAAAGTGAAAAAGGAACGCTTTTAAATAACGGAATAAACGTTGGGATTGTAGGAAAACCAAATGTTGGCAAAAGTAGCTTATTAAACTTACTAATAAATGAAGAAAAAGCTATAGTAACAGATATAGAAGGAACAACAAGAGACATAGTTGAAGGAAACATAACAATAAATGGTGTTACACTAAACTTAATTGACACTGCAGGAATAAGAGAAACAAATAACGTTGTTGAAAAACTTGGTGTGGAAAAAAGTAAAGATATAATAAACAAAAGCGACTTAATAATAGCCTTATTTGACATCAGTAGACCATTCACATTAGAAGATGAAGCTATATTGTCCAGTATAAAAGCCAAAAAATCAATAATCATTTTAAACAAAACAGACTTACCTACAAAAATAGACTTAAACAAATTCACAAGTTATAATGTAATAAAAACCTCAGTGAAAGAAGACATAGGAAAAGACGAACTTCTTAATATGATTAAAGAACTATTTAGTTTAAATGAGATAGAAACAGGAGACTTCACTTACCTATCAAATGCAAGACAAATAAGTTTGATTAAAGAAGCACTAAAACTTTGTTTAGAAATAAAATATCAAAACGAACAAAATACTCCGGTAGACTTAATACAAATAGATTTACAAAACTTATGGGAAAAACTAGGAGAAATAACTGGTGATGCATACAAAGACGAATTACTAGATGAAATATTTAGCAAGTTCTGTCTAGGAAAATAGGAGGTAAACAAAATGTACGAAGTAATAGTTATTGGAGGCGGTCATGCTGGATGTGAAGCCTCTTTAGCCTGTGCTAGAATTGGACACAAAACTTTACTAATAACAGGTAATATTAAAAATATTGCAGATATGCCATGTAATCCATCAATAGGTGGCTCAGCAAAAGGTATAGTCGTAAGAGAAATAGACGCTTTAGGTGGCGAAATGGGAAGAAATGCGGATATTTCACATTTACAAATTAAAATGCTTAATAGTAAGAAAGGCCCAGGTGTAAGAAGCTTAAGATGTCAAGCAGACAAAACAACATATCCTGAAAATATGCTAAAAACTTTAAGTAGCACGCCTAATTTAACAATAAAAGAAGCATTAGTAAAAGAAATAATTACAGAAAATAATGAAATTAAAGGAATAATTACAGAAAATAACGAAAGAATTTACACAAAAAAACTAATAATTACGACAGGAACATACTTAAATGCTGATATATTAAGAGGACACAATAAACACAAAGGTGGTCCACACGGAGAAAAACCATCTTTATATCTAAGTGAAAGCTTACAAAAAAACGGAATAAAAGTAAGAAGACTAAAAACTGGAACACCACCAAGAGTGTTAAAGTCAACTATTAACTACGCTGAGTGTTCTATAGAAAACGGAGACGACGAACTACTAACATTTAGTAATTTCTATGCTCCCACTTATAAAGTTGAAGACCAAATCCCATGTTATCTAACCTACACTAACTTAACTACACACAAAATAATACTAGATAACTTAGACAAATGTGCCCTATATAGTGGCTTAATCGTAGGAATTGGCCCAAGATACTGTCCATCCATTGAAGACAAAGTTGTTAAATTTAGTGACAAAGAAAGACACCAAATCTTCTTAGAGCCCGAAAGACTAAACGGCGATGAAATATATGTAGGTGGTTTTTCAACTACAATGCCTGAAGAACTACAAGAAAAGTTAATTCACTCAATGGAAGGACTACACAATGCTAAAATAACGAAATATGGCTATGCTATAGAATATGATGCAATAGAAAGTACCCAACTTAATATGTCACTTGAAAGCAAAATTATAAAAGGACTTTATACAGCAGGCCAAATAAATGGAACAAGCGGTTACGAAGAAGCAGCAGCTCAAGGTTTAATCGCTGGAATAAACGCTTCACTTGCACTTGAAAATAAAGAACCTCTAATTTTAAAAAGAAACGAAGCATATATAGGTGTATTAATAGATGATTTAATAAACAAAGGTATAACTGAACCATATAGACTACTTACAAGCCGTGCAGAGTTTCGTCTTCTTTTAAGACACGACAATGCTGATATAAGACTGACTGAAATAGGTAGACGTGTTGGTTTAATAAATGATGAAAAATATACTATATTTAAAAATAAAATACAAAAAATAGAAGAACTTAAAACACACTTACAAGAAACAAAAGTAGAAGCAACTGACAAAACTAATACATATTTAAAAGAAAAAAATTCTACTTTAATACCAGGAAAAACAGTGGCCTTAGACCTACTAAAAAGACCTGAACTTAACATCAAAGACATAGAATACTTGCTAGGCGAAACATATGACGAAAAAGCAAGTGAACAAGTAGAAATAAACACTAAATATAAAGGTTACATAGAAAAAACAAATGTAGAAGTAGAAAAAATGTTAAATTTAGAAAAGAAAAAAATTCCTGAAGACATAGACTACTCTAAAGTAAGAAATATTGCAACAGAAGCAAGACAAAAACTACAAACAGTTCGTCCTTTAACAATCGGACAAGCTTCCCGTATAAGTGGAGTTAATCCTTCAGACATAACGATGCTATTGGTTTACCTAAAAAAGGAGTATCCAAATGAATGTAAATGAATTTACTAAATATTTAAAAGAATTAAATATAGACATATCAGAAGAGAATCTTAGAAAATTTCAAGTTTATTCTAACTTACTAAAGGAATACAATAAAAAATTTAACCTAACTAGTATTACTGAAGATAAAGAGATTTACTTAAAACACTTCTATGACTCATTATGTCTTTTCAAAGTTAAAAAACTATTTGATAATTTAACATTACTAGATATCGGCACTGGTGCAGGGTTCCCTGGAATACCTATTGCAATAGTAAACCCCAATATTGAAGTAACGCTACTTGAATCAAACGCAAAAAAATGTGGATTTCTAAAAATAGTAAAAGACGCGTTAAATTTAAAAAATATAAAAATAATAAACGCCCGTGCTGAAGACTATACACAAAAAACAAGAGAAAAATTTGATATAGTAACTTCCCGTGCAGTTGCTCACTTGCAAGTATTAGCTGAACTTGAAACACCAGCTTTAAAAGTAAATGGTTACTTTCTACCTTTAAAATCACACATCACCGAAGAACTAGAAAATAGTAATAAAATGCTAAATAACTTAAACTTAAAACTAGAAGAAGTAATAAATTATACTTTACCAATAGAATCTTCAAGTAGAACAATTCTAAAAATAAAAAAACAACACAAAACACCAGACATATATCCAAGAAATTACAACAAAATTTTAAAAGATTTAAAAGGATAAGTACAAAAACTTGTCCTTTTTAATATAAAACCCTTGAAAAAAAAGTAAAAATAAAGTAAAATAGTAATAGAATAAAAGATAAGGGGCTGATAGTATGAACCACGAAAATGAAATAGTTAATGTAAGAATAGATGAAATAATTCCAAATAGATTTCAACCAAGACTAGCATTTGACGAAAAAGAGTTAAATGACCTTGCTGATTCAATAAAATTGCATGGTATAATTCAACCATTAGTTTTAAGAAGAATTGGAGATAAATACGAGATAATTGCTGGAGAAAGAAGATATAAAGCCAGTGTTTTAGCAGGCTTAACTCAAGTACCAGCGGTAATAATGAACATAGATGACCAAAAAAGTGCAGAAGTTGCAGTAGTAGAAAACTTACAAAGAAAAGATTTAACAGCAATAGAAGAAGCACAAAGCTACAAAAAAATATTAGATATGGGTTATCTTACTCAAGAACAATTAGCAACTCGTATGGGAGTAGCTCAATCAACAATAGCAAATAAGCTACGTCTACTAAATTTATCTATTCCAGTTAAAGAAGCACTTCTACATAACAAAATATCTGAAAGACACGCTAGAAGCTTACTTAACATTCAAGACAATAACTTACAAATAAGTATGCTAAATAGAATAATAAATGAAAGATTAACAGTAAGACAAACAGATGAAGAAATAAATAAACTACTTGGAAAAACTTCAAAAGACCAACATCAAGCACCAGTAACAGAAGTAGAAAATCATCAATATGTAGATATAAACAAAGAAAAAGAAACAAGTAAAGACATAATTAATCCATATGTACCTAAAGACATAGATGCTTTACTAAAACCTCAATCAAGTGAAGAGACTTCATTTAAAGAGCCAACTTTAAAAGAAGAAGTTTCATCCGTTAAAAATGAACCACCAATAAAAGAAAGTACAGAAAAAATGATAAACCCATTCCAAGAAATAGAAACAGAACCTGAAATAATGGACTTTGATATAACAAACCAAACATTTGAAAATCCAGCTGTATCACCAATTAAAGACACAGAGGAAAATAGTATTATAGAAGAATATAGACAAAGCAAAGAAATGCCTTTACAACCTGAAGAAACTTCTTCTGAATTAAAAAGCTTAAGTAAAGCAATAAATTCAGCAAGAGAAGAAGCAAGAAAAATAGAAAACATGGGCTTTAAAGTAGATACAGAAGAATTTGACTTTGAAGATATGTATCAAATAATAATAAAAATTCAAAAAGATTAGAAAATTTTACTCTAATCTTTTTTTTAGTTTCTTACATAATTTGGTTCAGTTCCCTTAACAAAATATAACAAATCTTTAACAGATAAATCAGTAGTACTTCCATTTATCGGATTAACGATACTTCCAGTAACTCCCCTAGGAATATCATACCAATTTGTTTCTTTTCCTTCTAAATAACTCTCTATCCCCCTAGCCCATATTCTCTTAGGAATTTTACTACTGACATCAGATATATCCTTATTATTATCATAACCTATCCACACCATTACTAATGCATCAGGATTATACCCAACCACCCAATAATCAGTATCAGTTGTACCACTCTTAGCCGCATACTTTCTTGTTAAAAGGCCGCTAACACTCATCAAAGTTGGACTTGTATAATCAATATAATTATAACTATAAGTCCCCTTTAACATCTCATTTAAAATATAAACATTTCTCTTATCAAGTACTTGCTCTTCTATATAATCTCTTTCATATAAAACATTACCATCTAAATCAGTCACTTTCCTAATCAAAGTAGTATCATTTTTTACTCCATAATTTGCAAGAGTTCCAAAAGCATTACTAAAGTCTAACATGGTAAGTTCACTAGTCCCAAGAGCTAAACTAACATTATTAGGTAGTTTTTCCTTAATACCCATTATCTTCGCAGAACTTCTTAAAGCTTCAGTCCCTAAAAACAAATGCGTTTTAACAGCATAAATATTATCAGACAAAGCGAGTGCTTCAGCCATAGTAATAGCCTTATTAGCATATTTACTTGCATAATTATGTGGACTATAAGTATTATCACTATCTAACCTAAAAGTAGTTGCTTCACTTACAAAAGTAGATGTACTAGTCATTCCATTTTCAAGTCCAGCATAATATAAAATAGGCTTAAATGTAGACCCCACTTGTCTTTTAGCCTGAGTAACTCTATTAAACTGACTTTCATTATAATTAGTACCACCAATAATCGCAACAACTGCTCCATTCTTAGGATTTTTAATCATACTTGCCACTTGTAAACTATTTGACTCACTCATTTCTTCACTAACAATTTTTTCTAATTTCTCCTGAGCCTTACTATCTAAATAAGTATAAACTTTTAACCCACCAGTCTCAATTAAACTCTTTGGTATCTCGTCTATATTATTTAACTCACTCATAACTGCATCTTTATAATACATGGAACTAAGAATAAAATTACTACTCTTTTTCCCATAAAAAGTAAGTTCTTTATTAAAAGCATTCTCCATCTCTTCTTCAGTAATATGCTTATTTTTAACCATACTATTTAAAACAATCCACTGTCTATCTTTGGCGTTATCATAGTAATATATTGGATTATAATAAGTTGGATTTTTAGGAATACCCACAATAATAGACGCTTCAGCTAGACTTAAGTCTTTAGCACTCTTATTAAAATAATATTGACTAGCTTCTTCAATTCCATAATTTCCTGCTCCATAATTTATAGTATTCATATATCCTTCCAAAATCTGATCCTTAGTATAATGAACTTCTAACTCAAAAGTGAGATACGCTTCCTCTAACTTTCTCTCCCAAGTTTTATCAAAAGACAAAAACAAATTCTTAATATATTGCTGACTAATAGTACTAGCGCCTTCTTCTAAACTCTTACTTTTAATATCTTTATAAAGTGCCTTCAAAATTCTCATATAATCAAAACCATTATGAGAATAAAAATTCTTGTCTTCAGTATCAACTATACCATATTTAGCATACTCACTTATCTCACTTAAACTAACCCAAGAATTAGTATGCGTACTTTGATAAAAAACTTCATCTTCACTATCTAACATAACTATTCTATTAGACTTATTAATATCCATCTTAGGTGTAATATAAGCGTAAACATAAAAACCAATGAGTACCATAAAAGCAAAGATAATTAAATAGACCAAAACTTTCCACATCAAATACATATAATACCTACATTTCTTCATAACCCGTCTCCTAAAATTATTATTAGTAAATCTAGAAAAATTATAAGTAAAAATTGGTTGTATTTATAAAAAAATGTGAATATAATAAAAAAGATTAACAAAAGTACTTGATTTATTATAAAATATCAGTATAATTTTAGTGGAAAAGGAGAGTTTAGTATGAAATTAAAAAGTGTTAATGAAAGTGATATTGAAACTATGTCATATGACGACATTGCATATGTAATTCTAAAAGAAAAAGGAAGTAAAATGAAACTTCTAGATTTATTTAACGAAGTATGTAATCAACTACACTTAAATGAAACAGAAGCTGATAAATATATTGGAGACTTCTTTAGTTTACTATCTACAGAAAAAAGATTTATTCAACTAGAAGGTGGATACTGGGATTTAAGAGAAAATCACACTGCAAAAATTGAACTAAGTGATTTAATGGATGAAGAAGACGAAGAAGAATTAGAAAACGAAGAATTAGAAATGGACCCAGTAGAAGAAGATATGTATATTGACGAAACAAAAGACATAGACGACGACACAAGTGATGACGAATACAAAGACTTAGTTGTAATAGATGACGATGAATCAGAGCTTTAGCTTATGTTAGATACTAAATACTAACAAAAGAAAGGAATGATTAAAAATGTTAGAAAGACTAAGTATAATAAATGAAAGATATAACTTCTTAACAGAAGAATTAACAAAACCAGAAGTATATAATGATTTCAAAAAAATGAAAGAATTAAATAAAGAAAAAACTTCACTAGAAGAAAGCGTTATGGCATACAAAAGTTACACTCAAATACTAAGAGACTTAGAAGCTGCTCATGAAATGACTCACGACCCAGAAATGGCAGAATTTGCGCATGAAGAAATAGGAGAGTTAACAAAACAAAAAGAAGAATTAGAAGAAAAAATAAAGATTTTATTACTTCCAAAAGACCCTAATGATGACAAAAACGTCATAATGGAAATTCGTGGAGCCGCAGGTGGAGACGAAGCCAATATTTTTGCAGGAGACTTATTTAGAATGTACTCAAAATATGCAGAAAAAATGGGATGGAAACTAGAAGTAACAAACGAAGTTCCAGGTGAAGCTGGAGGATACGCAGGAATTGAGTTTATCTTATCAGGCGACAGCGTGTACTCAAGATTAAAATTTGAAAGTGGTTCACACCGTGTACAAAGAGTACCAGCAACAGAAACCCAAGGAAGAGTGCACACATCAACTGCCACAGTTTTAGTAATGCCTGAACAAGAAGATATAGAAGTAGAGATACTTGATAAAGACTTAAAAATAGATATATGCCGTGCTTCAGGTGCCGGTGGACAATGCGTAAATACAACCGATTCAGCTGTAAGAGTAACACATATTCCAACAGGTTTAATGGTATATTGCCAAGTTGAAAGAAGTCAAATCAAAAACAAAGAAAGAGCTTTAACTATCTTAAAATCAAGACTATACGATTTAAAACAACAAGAACAAGAAGCTGAACTTGGTGAAACTAGAAAAGCAAAAATTGGTACAGGAGATCGTTCTGAAAAAATAAGAACATATAACTATCCACAAAATAGACTTACTGACCATAGAATAAACTTCACAATAATGCACCTAGACAAAGTAATGGAAGGTAACCTAGACGAAGTCATAGACGCTCTTATAACTGCAGACCAAAAATTAAAAATGGGAATAACTGATGAAAATTAATGAACTTGATAAAAAAGAACTAATAAAGTTAAATAAATGGAACAAACTTACTATGAGTCTATTAGAAAAAGACTATCCAGTACAATACATAATTGGATATGTAGACTTCTATGGATTAAAAATAAATGTTAACGAGTTTACTCTAATTCCAAGATACGAAACAGAATACTTAATAGAGCTTACTTTAAAAGAAATCAAGAAAATGAACCTTGCTAACCCAAAGATACTAGACTTATGTACAGGTTCAGGCGCTATTGGTTTAACTTTGAAAAGTCTCTTACCATCATCAGAAGTAACTTTATCTGATATCTCAAAAGATGCATTAATGGTCGCAAACAAGAACAAAAACGAACTAAATCTAGATGTAAACATAATAGAAAGTGACCTATTCAAAAACATACCAGGAAAGTTTGATGTAATAATTAGTAACCCACCATATGTAATGACTAACGAAATACTACCTAAAGACGTTTTATATGAACCTTACCTAGCCCTTTATAGTGGCCCAAAAGGTATAGACCACATAGAAGAAATATTTAAAAATATAAAAAGTCACTTAAATAATAAATATCTAATTGCATTAGAAATAAACGAAAAATCAGAGCCTGACATAACAAATTTAATAAAAACATACTTTGAAAAAAACATTAACTACAAATTTATGAAAGACCTAGCAGGAAAAACAAGATATTTATTTATAACAAATGTATAAAATATTAACTAACCAGCCAATATTAATTAGAAAGGCTGGTTTTTAAATGAAAAAACTAATAATTATACTTGCTTTAATATCACTAATATTTACTCTAACAAACAAAGAAGAAGACTACGTTATAATACCAAAAGACTCAATAAGATTTAGAATAATACCAAACTCCAACAGTTTAGAAGACTTGACTATGAAAGAAAAAGTAAAAACAAGCATATCCAGTGTAATAAGTGATATAGAAACTAGTACTGACATAAGCGAAACAAGAAAAAACATAATATCAAGCGAAGACTTAATAAGTGAAAAAATAAGTACTCTTTTCAAAGAAAACAACTACGATAAATCATTCACTGTTAAATATGGAATAAACTACTTTCCTGAAAAAATATATAAAGGTGTCAAATATGAAAGTGGTAATTATGAGTCTTTACTAATAAAAATAGGCGCTTCCTCTGGAGACAATTACTGGTGTGTACTCTTTCCCCCACTATGTATGATGGACGCTAAAGAAACTAATATGGATGATATAGAATACACATCATTCATTAAAGAAACAATAAATAGAATTTTTAAAAAGCATAATTAACAAAAAAACGCCTATAATTTAATAGGTGAATTTTTTTGCAAATATTAACACTCATATCAATAGGACTTTCTCTAAGCATAGACGCTTTTACCCTAAGCATGGCCTATGGTTTACTAAAAGTACCTAAAAAACAAATAATACTTACTTCCCTTTCAGTGGGAATATTTCACTTCTTGATGCCACTAATCGGTTTTGACATTAATACAAAACTAGACAAATATATAGACATAAACGAAAAATTAATACTTACTATTATACTTATACTAATCTTAATAGAAATGATTAAATCATTTAACGAAGAAAAAGAATTTCACGAATTTAAACTAACTACAATACTTTCATTCTCACTACTAGTATCATTAGACGCTTTCACATTAGGTCTAGGCTTAGAATATATAACAAACAACATATGCCTTGCTTCACTTATTTTTATGTCATTAAGTAGTATATTTACATTTCTAGGATTTAACTTAGGTAAATACACTAGAACTAAATTTGAAAAATGCTCTAAACTAATTTCAATAATAGTTTTACTATTAATAACTGTATACATAATTTGTAAACCATGAATCTAACTCTTGACAAAGAGAATAATAAATTTTATATTATATATGGAACATTCCATTTGGGAGGGATGAACGTGAGACTAAAAATAAAAGGTGGAAACACATTATCAGGTGAAATTAAAATAAGCGGTTCTAAAAACTCAGCAGTTGCACTTTTACCAGCTGCACTTCTTTGTAAAACAAAAAGCAAAATTTATAAAGTGCCAAAAATAAGAGATATTGAATACTTACTAAAAATACTAGAAGTTTTATCATGTAAATACACTATAGACAAAGATGAAATAATAATAGACACAACTAACTTAAAAAATGCTCCAATACCTGAAGAACTATCAGAACAAATGAGAGCATCATACTACTTCATGGGAACATTACTAGCTAGATTTAAAAAAGTAGAAATATCTTTTCCAGGTGGTTGCCATATAGGTGCAAGACCCATTGACCTTCACATAAAAGGTTTTGAATGTTTAGGTGCAAAAGTAGAAATTATAAAAAACAAATACATCATAACAGCAGACAAACTAACTGGTTCAAGAATATACTTAGACATTGCAAGCGTAGGTGCAACTATAAACATAATGTTAGCCGCAACTCATGCAAGTGGCCAAACAATAATAGAAAATGCAGCCCGTGAACCTGAAATAGTGAATGTCGCATCCTTCTTAATAAGTATGGGCTCAAAAATAACAGGTGCAGGAACAAGTACAATAGTAATTGATGGAGAAGAAAACCTAGATAATGGTGTAACTGAAGTTTTCCCTGATAGAATAGAAGCATCAACTTACATAATCATAGGTGCATTAGCTGGAAAAGACTTAAAAATAAAAGGCTTTATAAAAGACCATATAAATTCAGTATTAATAAAACTAAAAGATGCTGGAGTAGACTTTGATATAACAGCAGACACTTTAACTATATCAAAATGTCCTAAATTACTACCAACAACAATAAAAACCCAAGTGTTTCCAGGTTTTCCAACAGATGTACAACAAGTTTTCACAGTATTACTAACTCAAGCCAAAGGCACATCTGAAATTATAGAAACAATATACGAGTCAAGATTTATGTCTGCTTCCTTATTAAACAAAATGGGTGCTAACACTTCTTCAGTTGGAAACACACTAACAATAACTGGTCCAACTCCACTAACAGCAACAGAACTATATATTCCTGATTTAAGAGGTGGAGCAGCCTTACTAACTGCAGGATTAATCGCACAAGGAGAAACAATACTTGATAACATTCCATTAATTCTAAGGGGATACGAAGACATTGTAGAAAAACTAACAAACGTAGGAGCAGAACTACAAATAATAAGTTAGTTCTATAACTAAAAAATAAGAGTAAAATATTACTAGGAGTGATTTATATCAAAAAGAAACTAGTAATATTTTTAATTGCAACAATTCCTATAATACTAATATATAATATGAAACGTACTACATCCTATTCTTATCTTTCAATTGGAGACGATTTAGCTAAAGGTCATACTCCTTTTGATACATACAACATCTCTTACACAGATATACTTTATGACTATCTGAAAATCCACCATAAAAACGTAACTTTAGACAAAAACTTCATAAAAGAAGATTTAAGAATAAAAGACTTAATAGAAATGATAAAAAACCCAAACTTGACAAGCAAAGAAACCCTTTCAAATGCCCTAAAAAATGCAGATTTAATAACACTATCAGTAGGAAGTGACGAATTATTTTCAAAATTAAGAAGTAGCTACAATATAAATAAAACAAACTACAAATATGCAGATTCCATGATAAACGAAATAAAAGAATTACTTAAAGAAATAAGAAAGATAACAAACAAAAGAATATACATTATTGGTTACTATAACCCTATAAAAGAAACAGAAGAAAATTCTTCATCCATCACTACTCTATTTAACTATTTAAACACATCTTTCATAAATATTGAAAAAGAATACAACATTAAATATATAAGAATAGACGAAGACTTTAGAAATAAAATAGAATTTCTACCAAATCAAGAAAATGCTTTTCCTTCTACCTTAGGTTACACATTCATTGCAAACAAAATAATAAAAGAAATAGAGAGCTAACTCTTTAAATAGCTCTCCAAAAATCCTTCTATATCTCCATCAAGTACCCTATCAACATCACTCACTTCATATCCAGTTCTAACGTCTTTTACTAAAGTATATGGACACATCACATAATTTCTAATTTGACTACCAAAATTAACATCCATCACACTACCCTTAAGTTCATTTAACTTTTTATCAATAGTCTCCTTCTCTAATAAATAAAGTTTACTCTTGAGTATCTCCATAGCTTTATCTTTATTTTTAATTTGACTTCTTTCATTTTGACAAGTAACAACAATACCTGTAGGAATATGAGTTATTCTAACAGCTGAGTCAGTTGTATTAACACTTTGTCCACCAGCTCCACTAGAGCGATACACATCAATTTTTAAGTCTTCTTCTCTAATATTAACTTCTATTTTAGTATCAATTTGAGGAGTAACTAACACACTGGCAAAAGACGTATGTCTTCTCTTATTACTATCAAAAGGGCTTATTCTAACTAATCTATGCACTCCAGTTTCTCCCTTCAAATAACCGAAAGCATTCTCCCCTTTTACATCTACAATAGCCCCCTTTATGCCTACTTCTTCCCCATTTGCTTGACTAACTATAGTATGCTTATATCCTTTTTTCTCAAAATATCTTAAATACATTCTGAGTAACATATTAGCCCAGTCATTACTCTCAGTTCCCCCTGCACCACTATGTATTTCAATGTATGCATTACACTTATCAAACTCTCCATTTAAAAGTATCTCTAACCTTAATTTTTTAATAGTATCTTTAATACTATTAATGTCCTCACTAACCAAGTTAGCTTCTTCTTCACTAATATCCAAATTTAAAAACTCTCTAGCTTCCCTAGCCTTCTTTAAAGTATTTTCAAACAAAGATACACTACTCTTTAAATTAGATAACTCACTCATTACTTTATTAGAATTACTATTGTTCCAAAACTCTTCACTATTAACTAGATTATCTAACTCTTTAATCTTACTTACTTTATTATCGTAGTCAAAGTGACCTCCTTAAACTATCTAGTTCATTATTTAAATTCTCTACTTCACTAACAAATTCTCTCTTTTCCATTACTTTTCCTCCATAATCTCTACCACACTACCATTACTTAACATAAACGCATTAGCTTCATCTATATCAATATGCATTTCAAAGTTATAACTCTCTTTAGCTTTAACAATAACATTATCCATTACTCCCCCACGTTCACCATTTACTCTTACTTTAAGCACTTGCCCATCTTTTAACCCGTATTTTTCTAGTTCACTTGTCTTAGAGTGAATATGTCTATTAGCTAAAATACAAGAATTTTTCACGTTCACTTCTTTACTTTCAAAAACTAGTGTTACATCTTCTGCTCCATCAAAGTTTCCACTCATTCTAACAGGTGGGTTAATACCTAATTTAAACGCATCACTTCTTGCTATTTCAACTTGTGTTTTATTTCTAAGCGGTCCAACTACTTTAACATTGTCTATTCTCCCTTTATCAGTTTTAATACTCACTACTCTATTACTTACAAATTCTCCACCTTGACTAAGCTCTCTAACAATAGTTAACTCACTGTTACCAAATAATTTAACACATGTATCATAGTCTAAATGAATATGTCTATTACTTACTCCAATACTAACTTTCATAAAGCCACCTCTTTAATTATTTTATCAAAAAATCTTCTAAATTGAAAGCAAATACATAAACTTCTTACTAGGAGGATAAATTATGAATGGAAATTATTACAAAACACCAGACTTTGTACCATACCCAAACTTTGAAAGGGACACTGCTGAACTAGAGTTACCTATGGAGCAAAGTTACATTGAAAATATTTTAAGAAATAACAAAGGAAAAAAAGCTAAAGTGTATGTTAGCTTTCCTGATTCACTTAACTGGAAAGACAAAATTTTTGAAGGTATAATTGAACAATCAGGAAGAGATCACATAATAATAAGTGACCCAAATACAGGAAAATGGTACATGATACTAATGATATATTTAGATTATGTAGAGTTTGACGAAAAAATAAATTACAAAAAGAGTGACTTAATTTAACACAGCAAACAAATTATGTCTTGCATAAAACACAAAAATGTAATATACTATTAAATGAAAGGAGCGTTCAGTGACTGAACGCAAGCCTTTTATTTCAGCTTGACATTTATCCGGATAATTAGAACGGATAGATGTCCTTTTTTTCTACATTGTTGTAGAAAAAAGATAACCCTATTGATAAGGTACTTTAAAAAGTCTCTTACCACATTATCACCTCCTAAACTTAGCTTCCCCTGAGAGAACTAAGTTTAAAAGGCAGACATCCAATATAAACGCTCCTAAAAAGCATTCTAACACGGATATATAAGTATGTCAAATAGCCTCAATTTTTAAAATTGAGGCCTGTTTTTGTCAAAATATATAGGAGTTTTTTCAAAAAATGCTTTCAATTTTTAAAATTTGTAAGAAAAATTTCTATTAAAAAATGAAAAAAATTAATATTTTCTAAGAAGAATCATATTTCTGAGAAATTTAAAGATGTAAATAATCAATTTTATATGCAAAAATATATAAAAAAGTGTTATAATTATCACATGATGAAAAGAATTAAAGAAGTATTATTAACAATTTGTTTATTTATTCCATGCATATTAAGTGCATTAGAAATTGAAGGACTATACTCTAAAAACGTAATAGTCTATAATAAAGACGAAAATAAAATAATTTATGAAAAAAATAGTGAAGACACAGTAAGTATAGCAAGTCTTACAAAAATAATGACTACCCTAGTCTCAATTGAAAACATTAAAGACTTAAATGAAAAAGTAACTATTACAGAAAAAATGTTGTCTTCTGTTCCATGGGATGCTTCAGTAGCTGGTTTACAAGTTGGTGATGTTGTAACATATGAAGATTTATTATATGCGAGTATGCTCCCATCAGGCGCAGATGCTACTGACTCACTCGCTATAAGCTTAACTGGATCAATAAGTAATTTTGTTGAAAAAATGAATGACCTAGCAAAAAAACTAAACTTAACTGATTTAAAGTTTAGCAATACTACTGGGTATGACGCAGCAGGACACTATGGAACAGCAAAAGACATTCTAAAATTACTAGAATATGCACTAGAAAACCCAACATTCAAAAAAATATATGAAACAAAAGAATACACATTATCAAATGGTTTAGAAGTTTCAAGCACAATTAACTATTATAATAAAAAATATAGTTATGACTTATCATTTATAAAAGGAAGTAAAACTGGATATACAGAAAATGCAGGATACTGTTTATCAACAGAAAGTGTAATAGATGGAGTAAACATTTTAACAGTGACATTAAACGCTCCAGACGATGGTAAAGCAAGAAACATAACCGACATAGACACAATAAAAGATGCATTAAACGAAAACATGCAAAAAGTAAACTTTGTAGAAGAAAACGAAGTACTTAAAAGTTTAGAAACAAAAAATGCTAAAGAAGATTATGTAAAGTTGAGAAGTCCAAAAACAGTAACAAGATATATTGAAAAGCCATATGACACTTCAAAATTAAAAATTGAATATGATGGAGATCAAGTAATAAAATCAACTGTAAAAAAAGGCACTAAAGTTGGTACGTTCAAAATATATTATGATAACAAATTAATAGAAACATTTGATGCTACTACTAGTACTGACTTACACTTCAGCATATGGGCATATTTAAAAAATAACATATTTTACTACATAGGTTTAATAGTAATAATAGTACTTATTAAATTAACTTTAAAATCAAAACCAAAAAAGAAAAGAAAGAAAATTAGATTATAAATCTTCACTTTCTTTCTTTTTTTGTTCTATTTCTTTCATTTCATTAGTAAATCCTAATATATAATCTGCACTAACATTAAGGTATTTACAAATCTTTATTAAATATGTAATAGGCATAACATTCACCCCATTTTCATATCTAGCATATTGCTGTTGTTTAATACCCAAAGCATAAGCAATTTCCTTTTGTGGGATGTTTTTACAATTTCTAATCCATGATAATCTTTCAGTATAATACATATTTCCTCCTACTAACTATTAAACACAAAAATACAACACTTGTGTTGACTTTACAATAAATGTGCTGTAAGATTATATTATTAAAAGTAGGAGGAAGTATGAACAGTGTTGAGTTAAAAAAGTTAGTTGGCAGAAACGTAAGAAAGTATAGGCTATTATATAATGCTTATAACAAAGAAAAACTTACTCAGAAAGATCTTGCTAGTAAGATAGGTGCAAAGACAC
>OLRV01000068.1_pt1 | contig 89841 bp, 89 predicted proteins | sample 1672421 | NCBI WGS metagenome assembly OLRV01 (sample SAMEA3136684, study PRJEB25190) | human gut metagenome | biome: human gut; feature: human-associated habitat; material: faeces | place: Austria | collected 2013
GGAGCAGTTGGCAGCTCGTTGGGCTCATAACCCAAAGGTCGGTAGTTCGAGTCTACCCTCCGCAACCAATTCGAGAGTTTTTACTTAAAGGGATATCCCTTTAAATGTAATTTTAATACAGAGATTTTACTATAAAAAGTAAGGTCTCTTTTTTGTATTCTATAAACACTTTCATACTCTATAGATTTGCCCTTCAGCAAAATTTAAAGATTTGGAGGTGCATAATATGAGTAAAAAAGAACAACCAAATTATTATGCAATAATACCTGCAACAGTTAGGTATGACACTAATCTAAAATATACAGAAAAATTATTATATGGAGAAATTACAGCATTATCCAATAAAAATGGTTATTGTTATGCTCAAAATAAATACTTTGCAGATTTATATAATGTAACAGCCGTCTCAGTTAGCAGATGGATTTCACATTTGCAACAGCTTGGATATATAAAAACAGAAGTTATAAGAAATGAAAATAAAGAAATAGTATCAAGAAATATTTACATTGTAGATATCCCCTATTATCAAAAAAATCAATACCCCTATATACAAAAAAGTATAGAGGGTATTAACAAAAATGTTAAAGATAATAATATAAAATATAATATAGATGATTTATTTCATTTAATTATAAATAATAGCAACGAAATTCCAGAAGAATTTTTAGCAATAATTGATAGGTTAGAATTTAATTATAAACCTTATATGCTTCAATATATGAAAGAAGATAAAATTAATATGGTAAAAAATGTTATATATGTTTTATATGATTTGTATAATAGTAATTTTAAATTTTTATTGCAAAATGTAAGTAGAGAATATTTAATAAATTTATATTTTTTAGCAGTGGATAATAAACCAGATACCTTATTAAATTATTACAAAAAATCTATCATAAATAGTAGTACAAACTATAAAAAAATATAAGTTTTACAGTAACAAAAAGTATGGCAAAATTAGCTTTTTTTCAAGAAGAAATTTGGCATATTTTAGAGTACAATGAAATGCATATATTTCAAGTGTTTTATAATTTTTATTACATGTTTTTTGAAGTGGAGGTAGGTTGCAATATCGGAAGATATGGCATACCTACCAAAAGGACAATTTATTGATAAACTTTTAGTTCGTATTGGAGGTGATGATAATTTTGAATTATTTTTTGAAAGATAAAGAGGAGATTTCTTTAATAAAATTTATTGCAAAATATCAATGTTTAAATGTAAATAGTGCAAAATATTTTTTTAGTAGTAGTAGATATTATAGAAATAGAATTAAAAATCTAATAGATAAAAATTTTTTAAGAAAAATTAAGTGGATACTGGTATTAGGAAAATCAGGAATTCAATATGTAAAACTATTAAATTTTGAGTACAACAAATTGAATAAAAACCAAAAATATAGAGAAAGACTATTAAAATTAAGTAACATAGCTACTTTTTATTATAATTGTAATACAGTTGATTTTATACCATCATTTGCAATAAAAGATAAAACAATACTTACGACAACAGGTAGAAGATTTATAGGAATATTTAATATAAATGGATTTGAATACTTGGCTTATCAAATTTTTAAAGAACATGACAATAGATATATTGAATCTGTAGCCTTTGATATACAAAAAGAAATGAAATATAGCAATATTATTATTTTAGTAAATGATATAAACAGAATAGATTTCAGTTATTTTGCCTTTGGGAAGAATCAAATATTAGTAATTGAAGATAATGATATTAATAGAGAAAAATTAAAATATTTACATAGTATGAGATGGAAAGAATTAATAGATAAGTATTATAGTAATGTTCATTTATCTGAATATAGCTTTTGTGAATATTCAAATAATAAAGATAAATTTATTAATACTTTTTACTTTATAGATACTGAAAAGATTAACAGATTTAGATATTTTATAAATGAGAATTCCACTAAAAGAACATATATTATTTGTGATGCAGAACTGGAAACAAAATTACGAAAAGAACTACCTGATGCTAACTATTGTATGGTGGATTTTGAAAAATATATTGATAAAGAGTGAAGATATTATTGTTGTTAGTTGGAGAGTAATAACTTAGATTACATTATAAGCAGAGTGTTTCGAGATTTAGTGCCACTCGGCTATAATTTGGAAAACATATATCAAATTATAAAGATTTTTAAATTGTGATTTTAATGTTGATTATACATAAAAAAAGTTAAAAATAGAGATGGTAAAATTGAAGAATGCTGGTAATGAAAATTTAAATATTACAATCTTTTTGCTATTATATGGAACTATTTTAAAAAATATTATAAACTTTGAAAGGATATATAAAGTTAATGGACTCATATAAATAGAAAAATAAATGTTAGTTACAGATTTTATTATTACAAGACATAGGAAGGGGAAAATAAATGGAAGAATTAGTGGTAAAGGCTAAGAAAGGAGATAAAGAAGCTTTTACACAAATAGTGTTAATATTAAAAGAAGATTTATACAAGATAGCAAAAACTAGAATTACAAATGAAGCAGATATAGAAGATGCCATTCAAGAAACAATGATTGAAGCATATAAATCTATAAAAAAGATAAAGGATGTAAGTAAAATAAAGCAATGGATAATTAAAATATTGATTAATAAATGCAATAGAATATATAGAAGAAAATACAAAAAGGACATTTCCATAGACGAATATAATTTAGAAAAATATATTATTCTAAATGGATATAAAGATGTAGAAAACGATTTAAGTTTTTACTCTTTATTAAAGAATCTAAATTATAAAGAAAGAATAATATTAACATTATATTACATGGAAGAATATTCAGTAAAGGAAATTAAAGAAATAACTAAAATGAACGAAAACACAATAAATACTTGTTTGCATAGGGCAAGAAAGAAAATAAAAGAAGATATAGGAGGAGAATTTGTTGATGAAAGAGTCAAGTGAGGAAAAAATCAAACAAATTTTAAAAAGCAAAATAAATATTCCAAGTGGGTATGTTGATGCAATTAATACAGCGTTCATTAAAAAGGGAAAAAGTAATCATTTTATAAAAATATTAACAACTACTTGTGCAGGAATTATATTAACCAGCGGAATTGTTTTGGCAGGATATAATATCTATCAAAAAATATGGAAAGAACCAGAGATGGTTAAAAATAGCGATATAGAAAAGTCATTAGAAAATAAAGAAATCTCAAAAGAGGATCAGGAGAAGTTAATTACAACTGAAGAGGCAAAGAAAAAATCATTAGAAATATTAAATGCACTTGGATATGAAGAATTAAAAATTGAAGAAGCAGAACTTAAAAATTCAAATAATACAATTTATTTTGATATAAAAATAGTAGGCAATAACAAGTTTAATGTTTTAATTGATGGTAAAAACGGAAAATTAATTGGAATTAATAACTTAAATAATATTTATAATGATATAAGTCAAATATCTGAAATGGAAGCAAAAGAAGATGCTGTATATATAAGTGAAAATTTAAAACTAGATAACGAAAAATATGAATTAAATTATTGTAAAGAAGAAAGCAGTTGTTATGGAGAAAAGCAATATAAAATATGGGTAGCGAGTTTTAATAAAAAGTATGATGAAAGATATAATCCCTATGACAGTATGAAAATTTACTTTTATGAAAGCAATAAAATCATAAAATTAGATTCTGTAATAATCAATAAAGATGAGAATTTTCAAAATAATGAAATAAAAATTAGTGAAGATGATGCAAAAAGCATTTCAATAGAAAAAGAAAAACAATTAAGTCAATTAGAAATTATTGATATAGCCTCTGAATTAGAAATAAGAAAAATGAATACATATATTTTCAAATTAGAAAATAATATTGATGATGCTAATATAGATGAAAGTAACGAAGAAACTACTATATATAAAACAGAAAATATTACGCGAAATGTATGGATAGTGAGAATAAAGCACAATAAGCCGGAAAATATAAATTTTAGCACAAGCCTAGAATATAATAAACAAATGGATAAAAAATATTATATTGATGCAACCACAGGTGAAATAATTGGAGGAGAAGACTTTTTTGAAAAAATGAACAATCCATTGTATAACTAATAAGCCAAGAAGGAGCTGAAATACAACTCCTTCTTTTGGTAGAAAGCTAGAATATGGTTAATTAACTAATATAGTACCAGTATTCAATAAAAGCTCGTCTGTAATATCCAGGCGGATTTGAGATGCTACTTGCATCAAAGAAGATTTGGACTTGTTGACCGTAACTTACTGGGCAAGTAACCTCAAAGTCAACAAGACCACTTCTATTATCATCCTTTGTAATACTAGCATTTCCAATTGCCCCACCATATGCATACCTTATTTGTGCAGTTAATCTAATGGGGCTTACAGCAGCATGAGCATCTTCTCCATAAAAATGCCCTACTATGTGTAAAGTACCTGTTCTTTTGATTGTTTTTACCTGCGTTAAGTTGTTATCTGTCATGTGCATAGAACCAACATAGGTTTTAGTTGAACTTGACCAATCTTCGGCACCAGCTGCAAATGCAGGAACTGCAGATGTTATTATCATTGCACACATAAGTACAAAACTAATAATAAACCGTGTTGCTTTATTTTTTACCTTCATAATAAAATATCCTCCTTAAAATGCATCAGTAGTATTTTTCTAGCTCTCTACCTGTATCTATTCAAAAAGGATAGATATTAATTATATATATAACTAGAACAGAAAAAAGTAAAAAAAGTAAAAAAAAGTAAAAATGTGAAAGATAAAAGTATATAAAAGGACTCTTATATTATAGGGGAAGTGAGAGTATGACAAATGTTCTAGTAGTAGAAGATAATTTTTATCAATCAAAGCAAATTATTAATTATTTATCTCAAAGAAATAAAGAATTAAAATTATATAGTATGGTTTATTCTGGAGAAGAAGCATTAGAAATAATAGAAGAACAAAAAGTTGATATTATTATACTAGATTTAAAATTAAAAGGGATGAACGGAGTAGATGTTATTAAAGAAATTGAATACAAAAAGATAGAAAAATATAGAAGTTCCATAATTGTTGTTTCTGGAGATTATTCTATGATAAGACAAGTTTATAATAGTGATTACATATATAGATGCTTTTTAAAACCTTTTAATTTTAATGAGATTGAAGAAAGTATAGAGAAAATTATCTGTGAAAATAATTATGAAATGGAAACAGATGTAAAATCAAAAATAAACAAAGAATTGAAAAAATTAAAATTTAATTTTACATATAAGGGAACAAAATACTTATCTGAATGTATATATCAAATATATAAATCAAACGAATCGGATGTAGATAATTTATCTAAAGAGTTTTATCCTATTGTGGCAGAAAAATATAATAAATCGGTTAATACTATTTATGGAAATATAAAGCAGGCAATTAATGCAATGTTTTTTGATTGCGAAGAGAGAATATTAAAAGAATATTTTAAATATAGTTTTGTCGTTAAGCCAAAGCCAAAAGAAATTGTTTATATAATATTAAATAAATTATATGGATAAATTTACTTTTTTTTACTTTTTCCGTGCCGTTATGGCAAAATATTTTATAATGTATAATGTATACTGCATATGAATTACATAGTGCAACATATGATATTAAAATGGCAAGTGTCATTTTAATATAACAAGTATGTGAGAGATATTTTTTTCATAATGGAGGTATAGAAGATGACAAGATTTAAAGCAACATTTCTATCACTTTTTCTAGCATTAGGTATGATACTAGGAACAACTACAGCTTATGCTGCTGAAACACGGTCAGGAACAGAAGTTTGGCATTTAGGAGAGGCAACAGTTGGCTCTTTTGTAGTTGAAAATGATAATCTTACACCTGTGAAGACAATAGGAGATGATGGAAAGTTATTTATTTGGACGCAATTTTCACGTGCAGATAGTTCATCGTATCCACCTATTGTTGTAACAGTAGAATTAAGAGATTATGATACAGGAGCAGTTCTTGACAGAGTTCAATACAAAGAAGGCGAAACAATAGATCGCGTTTTATATTATCCTAATGCTAAAAAAGGACAAAGAATCCAAGTGTATTGGGATATTAGCAGTCAGTATAATCCACCTGGACCATACAGAAAAGCAAATATAACATATGGTTATATACTTTATCAAGATGAAGTTCCACCTGAAGGACCAGGAACTGACTAAAAATACTCTTTGAAAAAATCAAAAATTAAGTAACTATAAATTTTCAATGCTCTCACATACTGGGGACTAACTTGTTTAGTCCCCATCATTAAATAAAGTAGAAAAATGCTTTACTTTTCTTGATGTTTAATATATATTGGTTAATATAATAAAGAATACTGAACAAATGTTAATTTTTTTGGAGGAGGAAAACTGATGATAAAATTAAGAATAAAAATTATAGGAATTATATTAATAATGATTTGTACTTTACATAGCATAGTTTTAGCTTCATCATCTACTACTAGTTTAAAAAATGAGCAAGCTGAAAATAACAAAAAAATAAATGAAGCACAATCAGAATTAAAAGACATTCAAGTAGAAAAATCAGATACAATAAAACAAGTAGATGAGTTAACCTCACAAATAACAGAATATCAAAAACAAATTAGCGAAATAGATAGTAAAATCGAAGAATTAGATAATAAAATACAAACTTCACAAAAAGAAATAGAAGAGGCACAAAAGAATTATGAAAAAAAAGAAGAATTATTAAAAGCAAGATTAGTTGCTGTTTATGAATCGGGTGAAACTTCTTATTTGGATGTTTTATTAGGCTCAGAAAGTTTAATTGATTTAATTTCAAACTATTATTTAGTATCTGAAATTGTGATAAGTGATGAAGAATTATTGGAAGAAATACAAAAACAAAAAGAAAATATAGAAAATTCTAAACATGATTTGGAAGTAAGCCAAGAAGAAATGAACACATCAAAAGAACAAAAACAAAATGTATCTGAAGAATTACAAAAGTCAAAAACAGAAAAAAATACATATGTTGCAAAATTATCAAATGATGAGAAAGAAATACAAGAACAAATAGAAGATTTAAACCAAGCTAATAAGTCAATAGATGATAAAATAACCGCAATTATAGCATCTAGCAATAATACTAGCAGTAACAATAACTCTAACAATGGAAATATTAATGTAAATGTAAATGGATCATCCTCAGCAGGATTTATAAAACCAGTTAATAGTTATGTCACAACTGGAATGTATTATTCAAGTGGGCAATATCATGGTGCGGTAGATTATGGAGCAGCAGGAATAAATGGATTACCTGTATATGCTGTTGGAGATGGAGAAGTAATCCTAGCAGAAGCATTAACTACAAGTTATGGAAATTATATTATTATAAAACATGATAATGGACTATTTACTTTATATGCACATGGACAAGCAGGCTCAATTGCAGTTTCAAAAGGGCAAAGAGTTTCAAAGGGACAACAAATTATGAGAGTAGGAAATACAGGAAACTCGACGGGACCACATTTGCATTTTGAAGTAAGACAATATCCAGGATTATATAATAACAGAGTAGCCCCTTTAGATTATATACCTAGATAGAGAATAATAGTATTGATATTTCAAGACGAAATAACTTAGAAATCAGAACAAATGCTTATATGATAATCCTAATAATTTAATTATAATAGAATACATCTCTATGACCAGACAGAGATGTGTTTTTTTTGTTGTCTAATCTTCTTATTGTAACAACTAGAGCTACAAATAAGGCAATAGCGACAACAGTTACCATTGCAAGTTTACCAATTAGTATGTAAATAAAAAGTACATAAACTTGTTCAAATAACATATACATCTCCCCGTTCATAAAGAAAGCGACACTCCACACACTGTTTTACTCATTTTCTTTTATTATTAGACTTATTTGTTCGTTGTAAATCAAGCAAACAAGTCTATTTTTTTAAATAAAAATGAATACAAAAAATTAATAATAAAAATTTTTTGCCATACTAAAATTGCTTAAAAATGCCTAAATATCAATAAAAATTTTTTTTTAGGCGTGCTTATTGAAATTTACAAAAAAAGGTTATAAAATTATATACGAGAAAGGAAGTGATTGGAAAAAAGATTAATAAAAATATAATATAGTGTTTCAAAAAAATTTGCCCTTCCATAAGGCAGTTTATAGTAAATGTGCCTAATCTATATATGGAAGTTATATAAATGAATGAAAATTTTAATGAAAAAATTGGTTTAAATGTTAGTGAAGCAGCTAACATGCTCGGCATTAGTAAAAACTTAATGAGTGAATTAATAAAGTACCCTGATTTTCCTTGCATTAAGTTCAAAAGAAGAATTGTCATTAACAAAAAGAAATTACAGGAATGGTTTGATAAAAATTCTGGAAGATTTTTTGTATAACATTGCTTTCCTCTATATTTTGCCCTATAATAGAGAATATTAAATATTGTGCTTTTACTTTTAATGTTCTCTATCTTGAATGGAGGCAAAGTTATGGTAAAAACATCGCAAAACCAATCCGTAAAGAAAAAAAGAAACACCAGAGGAATGGGCTCTATTAGACCCAAAAATGGTGGATATGAAGGAAGAATAACAATAAAAGCAAATGGCAAATCAAAACAAATATCTTTATTTAACAAAGATAAGAGAATTCTAGTGCAAGAAATGATAAAAGCAAAACAAGAAGCAAATGACAATGAATATGTAGAAAAAGACAAAATAACTTTAGAAGAGTGGCTAAAGAAATGGATTCGTATTCATAAAAAACCATTTGTTAAGCCTAGAACTCTACAAGGGTACATTGAAAAAATCAAAACAAACATTATTCCCTATTTAGGTAACTATCCTATGCAATCGCTAGATAGATTAATTCTTCAAGAATATTTTTCAGATTTAACAACGGGAAATGAAAAAAATGGCATCAAAAAATACTCTCCTAAAACAATTAAGGAAATAAAAAGTATTCTAAATATGGCTTTTACAGATGCTGAAATTGATAAAATAATAAAATTTAATCCTATTCCAACAATTCGTACACCGAAAGTGCAAAGACAGAAGAAGAAACCTATTATATCACCAGCAGAGCAACAACAATTAATAGAAATATTATTGTCTGAAACAAATGGACTATGCTATATTTTTATAATGAATACAGGTGTTAGACCAGGAGAAAATGGTGGGATGAAATGGAAACATTACAGCTATGAAAATGCTAATGTAAAAGTAAGAGATAATTATGGAAAAGTAACCTATTATGATGATAATTTTGAAAAAATCGAATCTACTTATGAAGAAAAAGACTTGAAAACACCATCTAGTTATAGAAACATACCATTGCAAAATTGGTTAAATAATTTAATGCATACATATATGCTATATGTTATGAAACAAAAAGGATATACCAATAAAAAACAGCTAGATGATGAGTATATTTTTATGAATAGTTTAGGACATGCTTTAAGTAGTGATTATTTATGGGATACACTTGATAAGATTTTAAAAAGACATAATTTTAAACATTTAAGTGTTTATCAATTAAGGCATTTATTTGCGACAAGATGCATTGATGTAAACATACCTGTAAATCAAATCAAACAATATTTAGGTCATGCTTTAGCGAGTACAACAATGGACTATTATGTTGAATATGATGAAGATACGAATAAAGCTGAAATTGAAAAATTAGAACCCATCAATAATATGCAAATAGTACCTAAAATTTTAAAGGGAATGTAATATAGTGTCTGTCCTTAAAAATACAGTTTAAGGGACATGAAAGGGACATTGATAAATTTATATAAAAAATCGAAATATTAAATACTTTCGAAATGGTTGCAAGAGTAAGAATATATAAAAATTTTAAAAGATAAAAATTGGAAGAAATGGTCGGGCTCATAACCCAAAGGTCGGTAGTTCGAGTCTACCCCCCGCAACCAATTATATCAAGCATTTGCTAGCAATAGCAAATGCTTTTTTTTTATAATCCTATTGTTAATTAACATAAAACATGATATAATATATGCCATGGAAAATATATGGAGGAAAATATATGAAAAAACTAAATAAAATAACTTTAAAAGAACTTTTAGACTCTACGGACTTATTAATGCATTTATCTGATATATTATATTTTTGTGATGATGTTGAAACAATTAATGAATTCGTTAATTCTACTAGAAAAAATTCTGACTTAAACTATAAAGAAATTAAAGATTTTTTAATTAAACACGAAAACAAAATAAATAAACAAAAATTATTATTATTAATTGTAAAAAATTATTCTGATAATATACAATTAATAGATTCTATATTAAAAGATAATACCTATAAATCAAAAAGTAATAATTCTGAAACTCTGGAATTAATAATACAGAAACAAAAGCAAGAACAAAATCTAAATATAGCCAAAAAAATAGGTAAAGGTATGGATGAATCTTTTGCATTCTATTTCTATAATACAGATACCAATAGATATGACATAAATATAATTGATTCAAAAGAATTAATTGATGGTATTAAAATAAACAGTTCCGCTAATCTAAAAAGATTCAAAGAAATAAACCAAGATTTCATGGAATCTGATAAAACCGAAACTGTAGGAATTGAATATCTATTACAATCAATCGTACTAACAGATTTTAATAATATATTTCCTAATGAACAAATTGGAGATAATATGAGAACTTTACTTTTGGAAAACCAAATCCTAAAAAACAATGTTAAAACCAGAAAAGAAATAGAAAATTTAAAAAAACAAAATTATGATGAATATGAAAATTTAATAGAAAACAATAAATTTCATGATATATTATCAGATATGAAAAATTTACTAGAAAAATATATAAAATATGTAGATATTGACAAGCTTCTTGCAATTAGTGCATATAGATTTGAGGAAAGTCTAGAAAATGAATTCATATCTATAGAAAATGCACCTGCTATAAAAGAAATTTTAAATACAATTATAAAACATACCAAAAATAATAAAACATTAACTTTATCTCTACAAGATAGAAAAAATAATTCTTATGATCTTAAAGACATAGAATATTCATTAACTGATATAATTAACTGTATAAATAGATTTACAGACGACTCATATATAAAGAAATCACAAATAGAAGAATATAAAAATAAAATAAATTCAGAAGAACTTACTTTATTTGATTTAGATCCTCAATATGTAAAGATTTGTTTTTCACCTTCTGAATTAGAAAATATAGCTAAATTAAATAGTCAAAACTTACAATATGTATCTACAATATTACAATGGAATAAAGATAAAATATTAAATAATATTAAATTTCAAAAAAATTGCCCTGTTGAGTTATTGAAAGATTTTATGACTAAAAAAATTATTTATCCAAATGATATAATATCATTATATAAAGATAATATAATAGATATAGAATATATAAAAAATTTAAAAGAATATTCAAATTTTTCTAATGAAATTTCCGCTTCAGAACTAATTTCTTTATATGATAATTATAATAAAAATAAATCTGAAGAAAATAATTTAATAAACTATACTAGATATTTAGATCTTTATAAAGAAATATTACTAAATGATAATCCTAAAGAAACCGAAAAATATTCACTAAACTTTATGGAGCAAATGATTGAAAATTATGACAAAAGACATATAGATACACATATAAATCAATTAGAAGAATTTTATAAACAAGGATTATTAACATTAAATACTATTATAGAATGGAATGATCCTTCTGTAATAGAAACTTTTTTAACAGACTTATATAAAGAAAATATTATTCAATTAAATGATGTAAAAAAATTCGTAAAAAACGGTAACTTACCTTTCGAATATATAAAACAATTAGTATGGGAAGAAAATATTAATTATGAAGAAAGACTAAAACTCTTAGAAGAAGGTTGGATTCCTGAAGAAGAAATCTTTGAATTATACTCAAAGGCTCTTATTAGAGAGGATGATTTATTAAAATTATCACAAAAATCAATTATAAGTAAACAAAAAACACTTGATATTATAAATAATACTCAATTACAAGATTTAGAAAAATATTCTAATATTGTATTAGTAATAGGTGATAAACTCAAAAAAATAAAAAGAGATGATAGCTTGTATTTTAATGAAGAAAAAAACACTTCAAGCAAAAGCTCTAAACCTAAATTAATGATTGACCCAAATGAAAGAGAGGCCCTTTTTAGTTTGTTAAAAGCTGGTAAACCAAATAAAGTAGAAATATCAGAAACTAGTCCTTTCTATAATTATGAATTTTATATTATCCCTGATGAAAGTGGAAAAGTAAATTTAAATAGTGTTATAATTGCAGAAAGAATTTATGAAGAAAAAGAAGAACATATAAAAAATCCTAATACAACCATTAAATATGCTACTGATAACGCTACATACTTCTTCAAATATAAAGATTTAATGGTTCTAAGTAATTACTTAAAAAAAGATGATGCAATAAAAGAAACAAAGAATATAATCTTTAAAGCAAATCACACACTTGCAAACGATAAAAGGAATGGACATTGGGCTGCTAGCGTAATTTATGGAGTTGCTAAAACTATGTTATCATCTGACTTAAAGGAATATAGCAAAGATAATCAAAGAAAAATAATAGTTGAAAAACTTAGTAAAGTATATACTTATGATGAATTAGAAAAAATTTTAGATAAAGGATCTTCAATAGATTCCGGAGATTCTATTTGTGAAATTATAGATTATGATGACTCTAACTCTAGATAATTTTTTGTATATTATAACAACTAAAAAATACTTTTAAAAGTATTTTTATTGAATTTTTTGTCGAAATACGATATATTATTTATATTGTTTTTATAGAAAGGAGTCCATGATTTATTTAGTTTATTAAATAATCATATAAAAAAATGAAAATAAAAAAAATATTTATTATATTATTATGTACATTTTTAATTTTAATTCCATTTGGAAATGTTCTATCAGCTGATATTGTAAATCAACCTTCAATTAGTGCAGATGCTTCTATTGTAATTGACAATAAAACTAATAAAATCCTATATAGTAAAAACGAAAATAAAAAAATGTACCCTGCTAGTACTACTAAGATTTTAACAGCAATTCTTGTTATTGAAAATTCAAATTTAGATGATTTAGTAACAGCAAGCTATGATGCTATTATGTCTATTCCAGATGGTTATTCAATAGCTAATATTCAAATTGGTGAACAACTTACAGTTGAACAATTATTAGAACTTTTATTAGTTCACTCTGCTAATGACGCGGCTAACGTATTAGCAGAATTTATTGGAGGTTCAACAGACAGTTTCGTTTCTATGATGAATACTAGAATTAATGAATTAGGATTATCTGATTCTCATTTTACTAATGTTTATGGTATGCATAATGAAAATCATTATACAACTGCTCATGACTTAGCAATAATTATGAAATATTGCCTCAAGAACGATACATTTAGAAAAATCTCTGGTCAAGCTTCTTGTTCTATCCCATCAACTAACAAATATGGCACTAGAACATATAATTCTACAAATGAACTTTTAATTCCAAATAGTTCATCTTATTATAAATATTTAACTACTGGAAAAACAGGATTTACTTCTCAAGCAAAAGAGTGCTTAGTTTCTTCTGCTTATAAAGATGATTTAGAATTAATTGGAGTTGTACTTGGAAGTAATAATCGATTTTCTGATACTCGTGCTATTTATGACTTTGCATATTCTAATTATTCTATTAAGATTATTGCAAATGAAGGAGACATTGCAAGTAATATAACCATCTCTAATGCAACAAAAGAAACCGAAAGTCTGAATCTATTATTAGATGAAAGTATTCCTGTACTGATATCTAATTCTCAAGATATTTCTGAAATTTCACCTGAAATAATATTGAATGATAATATTTCAGCTCCAATTGAAGAAGGCTCTATTTTAGGTAAAATAAAATATACAGTAGCAGGAGTTACTTATTCGACTAATATTATTGCTGAACATAACGTTGAAAAATCCAAATTACCAATTTACATTTTGTATTTAAGTATTGCTTTTATATTTATTATAATTTGTTTTATTTTAATTTATAAAAAAAATAGTAAAAAAAAGATTTAAGTTAAAATTATAACTTAAATCTCTTTTTTAATTTTTTGCTTATTTTATATAATGTTTTTTTCTCACTATATAACTTACTCCTGCAATTGTAGCTCCTACTCCAACAGATGCTATTATAATCCAAAATGCTACTGAACCTGTATATGGTAACTTAAATGGTAATTTTTCTAAAACTCCTTCATTTTTATTACTATTGCTATTGCTTTCATTTTCTTTCACAATTTCATTTATTTGTCCAGTTACAACATTTGAAATATTAATCTTACTTAAATCTGTTTTATTTCCAGCTGCATCTTCTATATTTCCTGTTATATTATTAATAGTCATTTTGCCAATATCTTTTTCTGATATTGTATATGTATATATTATAGAATTTACATATTCTCCTACAGTATAGTCGCTTTCTAAATTTCCTTCTGCTTTGTTTCTTCCAAATTTAATATTTAATACAGGTACTTCTTCAGCTGCTATATACTCATTTCTGTTTTTCATATTTTCATCTTCAAAAACGACTTTAATTTTAACTTTATCTCCTGCCTTATAGTTTTTTCCTTCTTCTGCCATTATATCAATTGTCTTTATAGTTGATTTTGAATAATCAATCACTATTGGCTCATCCATATTTTCTTCATTAATTACAGTCAAATTTGCTTCATTCCCTGATAAATCTCTACATCCACTTACTTGGATTTCAAGATATCCCTCTTTTATTTTGTCATTTATTTCTAAACTAGCTGTATACTCTTTGCCACTACCTTCTACTGTAGCCACTTGTCCTCCCATTGTAACTGTTGGCAATTCTGCTAAATCTTCATTTGAAGTAATATTAACTTTTACAATATCTCCTTTATTTAAATAATAGCTATCTTTCTCTATCTCTGGAACTACTGTTATCTCTGGCGCTGTAGTATCTGCTATAACTTCACCAACTAATAAATTTATTCCGTTTGGAACTGTTTCTAAATTGCCTGTTAATTCATCTGACATTTCGTCTTGCTCTGTTACATCATCTCCTACAAATGCTTTAGTATTGCTAGAAATATATTCTTCACTTAGTTCTTTGCTTTCATCTTCTGATTCATCATTAGATGAAACTTCCAATGTTTCATTTTCTATATCTATATTTTCTTCTGTCTCTTCAATAGTAAATTCTTCTTCTTCATTATTAACTGTTAATATAGTATCCATTTTACCGGTATCATCTGTTAAATTTCCACCATTTAATCCTAATATTTTTAATATTCCATTATCTCCTTCTTGAACTTCATATTCATATCTAATAGCTGTATTATTATCTTCTATTCCAACAAATTCAGGAATTCCAACACTTGAATTATTACCAAATACTAATTGTAGCTCTGGTACTTCTCCCTTTATTTCTTCTGAAAATACAACTTTAAAACTTATTTTTTCACCTTTTTTATATTCCTGCTGTCCTTCATCTTGATCAATTGTAACTTTTTGAATAGTAGGTATATTTAATGGCTTTACATTTACTTTTATTGTCTCTTTAACATCTTCGTTTGTTGGACTACTTATTTCTATAGTTGCTTCTCCCTCAGAAATAGCAAGTATTTTATATGCTCCTGTTTCTTCATCCTTATACATTCTTGCAATATCTTCATCTGATGATGTAATAATTGGTTCTTCTGTTGCATCTATTTCTCCTTCTATATCTTGACTATTTGCACTTGATTTTAGAAGTTTAGATACTGAATTTGCAATTATATATTCTTCATCTTCTAATGATTCTTTTAGTGTAATATCTTGCTTACTTGTATAAATTTTAGTAATAGATTTCTCTACCTTTACATCACATTCATCACTTATACCATCAATTGTAACAGTCACCTTTGCTGTTCCTTCTTTTACAGGTATAACTTCTACATTTCCATAACTATCCTCTTTTAATTTTACAATATTTTCATCTGAACTTTTCCACTCAGCGTCTTTATTATCTAAATTTGTGTTTACTTTTAAATATGTATATTTATCCGGTAAGTTAGACAAATCATAGTTTATTGTATTTTCACTTAATTCAACATATGCTTTATCTATAATTTCAATATTAAATCTAGCTGTTTTATATTTATTATCTTCACTATTCTCATCTAACATGCTACAACATATAGCTATTTTGCTACCTGTTACAGCATTTTCATTAACTTTAATATTAGCACTTCCATCATTATTTGGAGTAATAGTTACCATATCTTCTTGCCCTTCCGCATACCATCTAATTTGATTTTGAATATTTTCGTCTTTAATGTCTTCATAATTATTATCTTCAAAACTATTAAACTTTAATGTAAAAACATCATTTTTATACATTCCATTATAATTATTAACACACATTTTTTGAATATCTGTGGCATCAGATACGGTTAGTACACCGTCTTTATTAATATCTCCTCTTTCTTTTTCTTCTTCTGTAAGTTGAATCAAATTTACTATTGCTCTTTGTACATCAAATGAATCTACCTCTGTAATAAACCCATCTTTATTAACATCTCCTAAAATATTCTTATTTACTTTTTTCTCAGTAATTACTTCAAATCCTGTAGTAACATTATTTTTATCTATTATCTTTAATTTTATTTCTCCTGCTTTTTCCTCTTCATTATCTTCATTTAGATATGTTGCTTTTATTACCACACTACCATTTAAAGCTGATAGTTCATTTTTTGATTTAATTGAAATATCATCTTGATTTTCAGTAACATTTATAAATTCTTCTCCTTCAGTAACAGATATTTTTAAATTATCACCTGAAACTAATTTATTTTCATTGTCATATACCTTAAATGTTTCTGAACTTCCTATTTGTAATGAATTTACTCTTTTATTTATAATAACTTTTAAAGCTGTTAAATCATTAGCGTCAATAGTATCATTTCCATCAACATTAGCATATTTTTTTTGATCATCTGTAAGTTCTTGTAATTTAGATAAATATCTTTGTAATAACAAATAGTCGTATTCATTAACATATCCATCTTGATTTATATCTCCTGCTATAGCCTCATCCTTTACATTTTTATCACTTGCGAAATATAACTTATTTGCTTCACTATTTCCGTAATATAAATAAATTCCATTTGAAGATTTATTACTTTCATCTATAATAATGTCATCTCCCAAGTTTCCTGACAAATTTTTATAATTCTTTATCTCTATTGGTATACATTTATCTACATAACCAAATGCATTAGCTGTTTGTAGTATATAATTTGAATCTAAATATGCATAATAATGATATATTTCACTTTTATCTTTTTTATTTTTATTTTTTAATCTAGCAAAAGTCGTTTTGTGTCCACATACATATATTTCTGGATTATTTCCAAGTTTCTCTTCTGTTGTTAAATCTATTACTATTTTTTGATTTTGGTATATTGTCATTTTTTGTTTATCAGATGACAATTTTCCTCCTGTTATATTTATTTCACTTATTTCAGGATAACTACTATCGAAATAAACTTTATTTTTTATAGTATAACTTGTAGCATTTCCCCATTTATCTGATAGTCCATATATTTCTATTACATAATCTCCATATAAAGTCCCTGTTCCAAATTTATCTGTTATTGGAATTTCTATAGAGAAATTGGTTTTATTTCCTACATTTATTGTACCAGTTTTTAAATCTGTTCCATTAATTTTTATTCCACTATATTTTGAAACTTCTTCATGTGCTTTAAGATTTAATATCAATTTGTCTCCTACTTTTACTGCACATTTATCTTTATCATAAATCTTATCATTTTTCTTTATTTGTAAACTTTGTATTTTAGGTGGAGTAGTGTCTACATTAACATTCTCTTCTATCTTTCTCCAATTTCCTGCTAAATCTTCAACTTTAATTGTATATTTTCCAGATTTAGAAATTTTATATGTTGCTGAATATGCACAATAATAATCTTTTTTATTACAACTATATATATTAGTTCCATTTACTGATATATTTTTTATAGCAACATTATCTTTAGCATATACTGTTAAATACTTTATATTTTTACCTGTTTCACTTTTATAATTAGTAGTAAAAGTTGGATGTTCTCTATCTATTCCTTTAACTTCTTGGTTCAGAATTATATCTCTTAATCCTGGATATGTTATCTTTATAGTATATTTTCCATTTTTAGTTACTGGATACTTTACTGTATTATTTCCTACATAATTTCCGTTTACATAAACTTTAGCATTATTGTAATTAACATTTTCCCCTGAAGTTGGATAAATTTCAATATATTTTATTTGTTCCCACCCACTGGTAGTGCTTGATTTATATGATAGAGATATATTATAATAAATTTGATTATTATTGTTATTATTGTTGTTGTTATTATTGTTGTTGTTATTATTGTTGTTGTTATTATTTGGATTAGTACTTGCTTTGATTCCTGACCAATTAAACATTACATATGATCCTTTAAATGGTGAACTTGACGTACCTGGTATTCGAACCATTGCTTTTTCTTGTTCTTTTCCTTTACTTTTAACTGTAACTTTTTTTCCAGATATCTTGACAATATTCTCCTTATAATAAGTAGGTGCTACTATATTACCATATGATTTCACAAAGATATCTGGCAATGTACTATTTCCTGTATTTCCACTTTTTATTGTTCCTAAATATTTAGTTATTATTTGGTGTTGTAAATTATATCTAGCATCATGTACAATACCAGCATTTATGCTTTCAATATTATTTTTACTTAAATCTATATATGTAATCTTTCTTAAAGCTTTCCTTCCAGAAGAAGTCATAAATCCACTTGTTTCAGATATTTTACAATTAGAAAAATTTAATCTTCTTAAATTAGGCCATTTTGAAAAGTCAGGTAATGTAGTTATTCCTCCTATATTTAATCCTGAAAAATTAAACTCTGTTTCTTTTTTACATGTAGCTGAACTAAAATATCTACTTGGTACTTCAATATAATATCCTCCTGATATTTTATGTAATGCCTTTCTATTATTTCTTTCTAATGATGCCTCTACTGGATTCATATTTTTTTGTTCATCCCACGTTAACCATATTTCATCGGATATCTTATTAATAATATATTTTAATATTACATCACTAGAGCTAGTTATTCTAACAGAACTATATTTAGCCAATTTTTTCTCAATTGGATTAATTGCTATTTGAGTAATACTAGTTTTATCTTCTTCATACTTAGCATCTTTTATCTTATTTGTTATACATACTAGTCCAATTATTACTTCTGCCACCAAAATAATAAATAAAAAATTTAATACTTTTAAAAATTTCATAATTTTCATAATAATATCCCCTTTAATGTTATTAATCACTAATTTAAATTTACTACATTATTATTTTAGTTTCAATAGTAGCTATTTCTTAGTTCAAGAATGTTACAATGCATTACTAGAAAACTACTTGCGGATATTTAAAATATAAACACCACATTCTTTAATATTTTATTTTTATTACAATTTGATTACATGCCATTTTATTTACTATTTTATACTGTAATTAGTTCCTTTATCTTATTAAATTTATTTTCTCCAATGCCATTTACCTGTTTTATATCTTCTATTAATTTAAACTTTCCTTTCTCCTTTCTGTATTCTATTATTTTTAAAGCTGTTGATTCTCCAATTCCAGGTAAAGTTTCTAAATCCGTTTTAGTAGCTGTATTTATATTTATCTTTAACTTTTTATTATTATTACTTTTTATCTCATTACTTTGTTCTACTGTTCCAGAATCTATATTACTTTCTACAATTATAGTTGACTCTTTTTCTTCTTTACTTGGTATATGAATTTTCATCCCATCTTCTATTATATATGCTAAATTTATATTTGTAATATCTGCTTCATCTTTTAATCCCCCAGCTTTATCTATAGCATCTATAATTCTGGAATTATTTTTCAATTCTACAATTCCCTCTTTATTTACGGCTCCGCTAACATGAACAATTATATTTTCGTTTTTTTCTAGTTGTTGTTCATTAGAATTATTTTCAATTTGATCATTTGTTTTAATCTCTTCTTTTATTTCTAAATTTTGTTCTTGATTGTTTAACCACTCTTCTTTTCTATCAAAAATAAAATAGTAACTAATTATTGCAACGATTGCTACAATTACTATTAATAGAATTTTATTTTTTTTATTGAAATCATTTATTCTTATATGTATCTCTCCTTCCTCAGAATAATTTAGCAAACCATATAATTTATATTAATCTTATATTTTTTCTTTGGTTTTTTTATATAATCACCACATTATGTGCTTTATAACTAATATTTATTAATTTGAATTTTAGTAAGAATTTTACTTGAAATAAATTTGATTGAATTAAATTTATTATAGAAAAGATAAGTATTTCAAATTGTTATCTTATCTTTTCTATAATAGTATATTGATTGTTAATAATCTTTTCCTATAATAATCGTTACATCTACTTTGCTTGAACTTGATTGACTATTTTGTATAACCCCTGTACCTAATACTTCTTTCATGTTTTGTAATAAAGTATTGCTTACATCTTTTTTATCTATAATAGTTGTTTTAGAAGTTGAATTAGTAGTTCCAGTTCTAGTAACTTTATAACCTGCTCCTTCTAGTTCACTTACTGCCTTTTGTAGTTTTTTACTATCTCCGCTTCCATTTAATATTTCTATTTTAATATCACTTTTTTTATTTGATGTTACTGTATTATTAATAGTACTATTAGTTGAAGTATTTGAAGTCACATTATTTGTTGTAGTTTCTGCATTTTCAGTTAACTCTTCTGTATTATCTCTATCATAAAATAATTCCTGTATTAATGCTTGTGTTGCTTTTTTATCATGTATAAATACCCATTTCCCAGATGTATTTTTATTAGTATTGATTCCTGGTAAACTAGCTGTTAATAAATCATCTGTATTAAACTCTACTGCATATGGGACATAATCTTTTGCAACTTCAAAGTCTATATTAGTTATTACATATTCTTTTGCAACTTCTAAAATTTCTCCAATTTTAAATATATTTTCTGGTTTTGCTGTTTGTTTTATAACTTGCATAATAAATTCTCTTTGTGTTCTCATTCTTCCTGTGTCATTGTCACCATATTCCTCTGGATATGAAGTACCATCATTATTATGTCTAAACCTTACTAACTGTTCTGCTTTGTCTCCATCTAATTTTTGTTCTCCTGCTTTTAAATGAATGTGTAAATTCTGTGATGTATCATCATAATTCATATCAATTGGAACATCAAATGTAATACCTCCAATTACATCTACTAATTTAATTAAAGCTTCTGTTTTTACTACTACATAATATTTAATATCTAAACCTGTTATTTCATTTACTGCTTCTAAAGTTTCATCTGGTCTATGTTTTCTACTATACAACGCATTTATTTTTTCATAAGCTGTTGCTTTAGCTGGGGTTTTTCCAGTATATGTATCCCTTGGAATAGATAATAATGTAGCTTTTTGAGTATTTGGATTATAAGAAGCAACCATAATAGTATCGGTTAAATCTACATTTTCTTGATCTGTACTAATACCTAATATTAAGCATTTAAATTCCCCTAAATTTTTCTTGGTATTTTCATCATGTCCTACCACTGTTGCTAACATTCCAGACATTCCGCCTCCATTTTTATAAACTTTATATGCAAATACACTTCCTGCTATTAATATAATAAATAACATTATAAGCAAAACTTTTTTCCATACTTTTTTCTTATTTGTTGTTCCTTTTTTTCCTCTTTTGTTAGAATTACTTTTTTTCAAAATTGCTCACTCCTAAAATTTTATGTTATAAGTATAACAAACTTATATATAAAACGCAATAATTTTACAAAAAATTCACAATAAATAAACACAGTATAATTTACATTCTTATAATCTTTACTGAATTTACTTTTTAATAGTAACATAAACTCCAACATTAACAAAAAAAGATTGAGTCGTAACTAATACCCCAATCTCTTATTTTATAGTATTTTTTAGAAAATATTATGTTTTAAAAAACACATTTAATATATTATAAGTACTCATTGTCTTTGCTAAATACGATTCTTGCATAGCATTATCAAGTGCTCCATTTGGATTAAGTGTTACTACTAATTGTATTACCATTAAAATCACATAAGTAATAATAATTCCTCTTAATAATCCGTACAAAACTCCTCCTATTTCATTAAATTGTTTTATAATTGGAAATTTTGCTACTTGATTAGCTAACGAATTAACTAGTAATAAACAAATTTTAATTATTATAAATAACACTATTAATGTTATTCCATATATAATATTTATTGATAAACTTTTAGATGTATCTGGTAAAAGTCCATTTTTTGCACTTTCTATAAGTTTACTTGAACTATCTTTACTATCATCATTTTTCATAAACTCTTCTATTTTGGTTTGTATCATTTGTTGTAACTTTTCATCTACTGTAGTATTATTAATTATTATATTACCAATTGGTTTATATAATAATAATGTTACAACCATTGCAATTATAAATGCTAATATATTTATTGCCAATGAAATTAATCCCTTTTTATAGCCAAAAAACGCTGAAGCTAATATAAATAATATAATTATTATATCAATTACAATTCCCATAATTTATCCCCTTTTATAAGTTTATAATTTCAATTTTATCTCTATAGATAATTCCTGCTATACTATCTGAAACAACAATATTAGTAATTTCTTGATTTGCCACATATCTCTTTACAAGCCATCCATCTGTACTAATGAACTCTACTTCTGTTCCTAAATTAATTGCTATAATATTTCCATATGTATATAATTCTTTAGTAACAGAACTTGCTGTATATTGCTTTATTTCATGATTTTCAATATTTACTATATTTACTAAAGAATCTGCTGTAAATAATCCCGAAGATTTTTCTTCAATCGAACATGCTCTATTTACTAAATTTACTGATTGAAATATTACTTTTTTATTTTGATTATCTATTAGTGTTATATCTTCTCCATTCTCTATTTGATGTATAGAGTCTGTATACATACAAACTAGCTTATTTTTATTTTGATATTTTATATTAGTTATTAGCTTATTTTCTTCTCCCTTATATGTATTTTCTAATGAATTAGTAGGATCAGTACTTGCCTTATCTATTGATATAACTTTTATACTAGATTGTATCATAGTACCTGATGTGTCAACTTCTGCAATTGCTAAATACTTATTATCATTTGAGATGCTAACATCTACTGCTCTTGTTGATGATAGATATGTATTAAACAATTCTTTTCCTTGAGGATTATATGTTTTTATAACTGTTTTATAACTTGTATCTACTATTACTACTGCTACATATCCATTTTTATTAACATGTACTTGTGAAATGTTTCCTTCCACTTCCGCTTCCCAAGCTATGTCTTTATCTGAAATTAAATAGACTTTTTTCCCTTTGTTTTCTGCTATTGCTAAAAATCTATTTGCTGAACCCCAAATTGGATTTGAAATTTGTAAATCAAGTGTCTTTTCCTGACTTCCTGTACTATTATAAATTGAAAATTTAGTTTTATTTAAAATACCTATATATTTATTAAAAGCATAAATATTAGAATCTTGATTCTCTTTTAAATCTATTGTTGCTACTTTATCTTGTAATACTTCTTTTCTAAATATATTTTTATCAATCCATTCTCTTGCTTTGTCATTAGTACTATATAGCCCAATTGTTATAATTGCTATTACAATAAATACTATAATTATCGTTAAAATAACTATTTTTTTCTTATTAACTTTCTTTTCCTTATTAGTTGCGTCTATCCAAATATCTTTCATTTTATATTTTCTCCTTGGTTTTTATTAGTTAAGTTATATCAGTTTTTCATGTTTTTTTCAAGGTTTTTACGAATTTTTTAAGTTTCAAAAGTTACAGTTCAGTAAAAGATGCTTATGATGTCCAATCTTTGCCTCCAACTATAACACTTAAATTTTATTTAATGTCTTTTCATTTCATTCAAAAAGAAAATCTAATACAAGAAAATAAGGCGCTTTCACTCAAGCTCAAAATTATTATTATATGAATTTAAACTTTTCGAATGTAATTGGAGTAATCTTAGAATTTCTTAAATAATTTAATGGAAAATGTTCGCGTCGAGCTTTAGCTCGGACTAAGTGAAAGGGTGCCATTAAATTATTTTAGAAATTCTTAGATTATGTATTGAACCGAGAAAAGTTTAAATTCATATAATAATAATTTTGCCCGTGAACATTACTCATTTTCTTGTAAAAGATTTTCTATTTTTCATTCCAATCAAACGTCATTAAATAAAATTTAAGTGTTATAGTTGGAGGCAAAGATTGGACATCATAATCATCTCTTATCGAACTGTAACTTTCGATATTTTTATAACACATAATCTTAAAATTTGGATTAAACCTAAATAGCCAAAAATAGGATACAACAAACTTACCAAATTAGAAAATCCAAATTTAGAAATCATCACAGAAGTTATACACATTATTATCGAAATCTGTGTATAACCTTTCTTATTTTTTGCCGTATTTTGCAAAAAGCTAACTCCTAAAGAAATAGCTGTTGTAAAAATAGACCCCAATATAATAACCCCATAAATATACCTCAACATTTTAAACATATTAGAAACAACATAAACAACAGGCATCTCTAACTTTGAAATGTCAACATCTACTCTTACTAATAATAAAAATATTATTACAGACAATAAAATTGTAACTATGGCACTAATAAACGATATATAAAAAATCTGTTTTTTATTTTTCACATAATTATTTAAGGTTATTAATACAGGAATTAATAAAATACTATTATAACTACTATATAAAACAGCACTTAAAGCAAAATTTGTATAATTAGTTCTTATAACATAATTTTCTAAGTTTAATATATGTATATCTTTTATACTTATAATTCCTATTATAAATATAAAACCAATTAATATTGGAACTATCAATTCATTTACTTTTACAACGCCTTTTATACTTGTCATAAATACAATAAAAGTTATTATTGCTAAAATCAAGCTTCCTACCAATCTATTTATTCCTATTTCTTGTTCAAAATAAGCTCCAAATCCAGCTATCATAATAAAAAAAGTAATTAATATAAATATATTAATTATAAAATTAGCAATTATCTTCAACTTAGTATTTTTTGGAAGCAGAATATTCAAAAAATCTTTATACGTATTTATTTTATATTTATTTAAAATATTAAAAGTACTATAAATTACAACTCCAATTATAATACTAGAAATTAAGATGCCTATTAATCCTTTCATTCCATAAGAAAAAAAGAATAAATATACTTCTTGCCCCGATGCAAATCCAGCACCTATTAAAGTTCCTATAATAACAAATACTACTTTTAAAACATTTTTCATAATAAAAAACCCCATAATAGTTTATGAGGTTTTCTTTTATTTATTCTATTTTTTTCTTCTTCTTATTTGCCATACTATAATTCCAGCTAATATAATTATAATTGGAACAGCAAATATTATAATTCTTATAATTGTATCTTGTTCTTCTGTTGCTGTATATGTTACAGTTCCTGTACTTTTTCTTGCTGTTATATCTTCTGGTCTATCTACCAAATAAGCAATTGAATTTAATACTAAATCTTTATTATATGCTAATTGAATTGCTCCATATTGTGAACTTTCACTTAATTGATAATCTGATATGAAATAATTTTCACCAAAAATTACTAGTTTTGAAGTTACTGCATTTTCTCCAGTTTCTTCGTTCTTTTCTTTTAGTGTCTTTTCTAATTCAGCTCCTACTGTAAATGTTCCTTTTTCTTCTCCATCTGCTGCTGCATTTTGTTGATTATTAAAGTTTGTTCTAAAATATGCTCCTTCACTAGCTTTAGCTAATTCTGTCTTTTTAACATTTTGAGTTTCTAAATTATCTTCGTTTATATTTATTTTTGTAGCATTTACAAAAATAACTCCTTTAGAATTATATAAATCTTTAGTTAATGTAGTATTTTGTATCTCTGGAATAATTAAATCAGGTGAATTTGTTACCATTTTACTACTATCAGTTTCTCTTATTATTCCTACTTCAAATGGATTTACTGCATACATTGCTAAAATTTTATTTACATTTGTCATATCTTTTTGAGTAGTCATTGCTGAGTTTAACCATAAAATATTTTTTCCTGAATTTATATAATCTACAATGGCATTTGTTGCTATATCATCAAAGTCTTTTGATGGAGTTGTAATAACTAAAGTATCACAATCATCTGGAATCTTTCCTACAGACAAAACATCTAAAGTTTTAATTTTATTAATTTCATTGCCTAAATACATATTTAAATAATTCATGTTTTTACTTAATGAAAAATCGCTATAACCTTCTAAAAAGTATACTGTTGGTATTTTATCACTTGTTACTGAAAGAATAGCACTTGTGAATTTTTCTTCAGCAATACTAATAGTTTCATATGTTGAAGTATCATAAGTTACCAAATCATTTGCTGTTAATACTTTTGATCTATCTCCACATTCTACAATAATTCCTTGTGTTCCACTTTCGATTCCATATTTTTCTACTAAATCTGGTCTATTATTTGTATCTACAGCCTCTGCTGTAATTCTCTCATTTTCTTTTTTATATTGTTTTGCTAAATCTAAATTAGAATCATCATCTGAATAACCCACAAAATAAATTTTTACATCCTTTTCTATGTTTTTAACTTTTTCTTTACTTTCATCAGTTAAAGTATATAATTTTTCCTGACTGAAATCAATTGGAGTTAATTCTAACTTTTGCATTAAAATATTAACACCAATAAATATAGCTATAATAATAGCAACTAATAAAAAAGTTTTTGATCCATCTACTAACCATTTCTTTTTTATAATTTCTATAAACTTATTTTGTTTTTCTTCTTTTACCACTTTTTTAGTCTTTTTATCTTTTTTCTCTTTCAATTAATTTTTCCTCCTTCTATCTTACACTTTTTCTTCTTTGCATAACAATTATAGTAAGAAGTATACATGAAATTGTAAATGTTACAAAAGTTACAGTATCTGCAATGTCAATTTGCCCTGTTGGAAATTTAGAAAACATATTAATTAATGAAAAATTAGTAAATATGCTACTAAATTGTGGCAAAAACCATGTTAATATAAAAAATCCTATAGTAATTACCCCTGCAATAATTTGATTTTCTGTAATACTAGATGCTAATATTCCAAATGAAATATAACTCATAGCTAATAATAAAAATCCTAATAATGTAACAAGTGCAGTTGTAATGTGTGGTGTTCCAAAATAACATAAAATTCCAAAATATAAAAATGTACAAATTTCTGTGATAGCAACAATTAATGTTGCTGCAATAAATTTCCCTAATACTACTTTTGTAATACTAAGTGGTGAAGTAAGTAATAATTGTTCTGTTCCTGTTTTTCTTTCTTCTGCTATTGCTCTCATAGTAAGAATTGGAACAAGAAATGTTAATATCGTAGCACCAGAATAAAATATGTATTCAAAATTTGTACTTTGATATTGAAAAACATCTACATAAAAAAATATGCTAAACATAATTAAAAATAATCCTATAAACACATACCCTACTGGTGAATAAAAGTAAGATTTAAATTCTTTTTTTATAACTGCAAACATTATTTATTACCTCCTTCTATTAATTTCATAAATGCATCCTCTAGAGTAGTATCTGCTTTTTTCATTTCAAATATTGTAATATCTTCTTTAGCTAACTCTGAAAAAATCATTTTTCTTAAATCTGCATTATCTTCTGATTCAATCATATATTGTTTAGTTCCATCTTCATTTTTCTCAACTAATTCTATCTTCTTTATTTCTTTTATTTTATTTTTTATTATATTCATTTTATCTTCAGGATCTTCTACTGTAACATATAAACAATTTTTATTTGATACTTTTGCCTCTAAATTTTCTGGAGTATCTATAGCCACTATTTTTCCTTTATTTATAATAATTACTTTATTACATATTTGACTTACTTCTGACAATATATGAGAACTTAGAATAACAGTATGAGTTTTTCCTAATTCTTTAATCAAATTTCTTATTTCCGTAATCTGCTTTGGGTCTAATCCTACTGTTGGCTCATCAAGAATTAATATTTTAGGATCCCCAATTAAAGCTCCTGCCATACTTACTCTTTGTTTATATCCTCTTGATAAATTTTTAATTAATTTCTTTTGTACATCTTTTAATCCTGTTTTATTTATAATTTCTTGAACTTTTTCTTTTCTATTTTTTCGATCAACATTTTTAATCTCTGCCATATAAGTTATAAACTCTTTTACTGTCAAATCTGTATAAAGTGGTACTCCTTCTGGCATATATCCAATTTCCTTTTTGGCTTTTTTAGGCTTCTTCAATGTATTATATCCATCAATAATAATCTCGCCTTCTGTTTGTTCAATAAAACCTGTAAGCATATTCATTGTTGTACTTTTACCAGCACCATTTGGTCCAAGTAAACCAATAATTTCACCTTCATTAATAGTAAAACTGATATTATCTACGGCAATGAACTTTCCATACTTTTTTGTAACATTTTTAACCTCTATCACAAAAAATTCCTCCTTTAATATTTTTCTAATTATCAATTTTTAATATCTTATCATTTTGTTTATCTAAAGTAAAGCAATTCACAAAAAATTCACAATAGCCGTAAGCTTGAGACATATTTTAAAAATTTATGAATATTCATTATAACATAGTGAGGTGTTTAAACTAATGGAATTTCTTTATCCTTTTTTTATTAGTTTTATTCTTATATTTTTATCTGAACTTGGTGACAAAACTCAACTTTTAGTTTTATCTTTTTCTACTAAAGATAAGGCTAAAAATATTCTTTTTGGAGTTGCCCTAGGCACTTTCTTTAGTCATGGATTAGCAATTTTATTTGGAAGTCAAATAGGTTCTTTAGAAAATGAAACATTTCAATTTTATTTAGAACTTTTAACTTATTCTTCTTTTCTTCTTTTTGGAATTATTGGTTTTTTACCAAAAAGAAAAACAAAAGTAGATACTAACTCTAAAACATCTCTCTTGCAAAAAATTTCTTTTATAAAATTAAATTATATTGCTATTATTGCTCTTAGTATAGTAATTGGTGAATTAGGAGATAAAACATTTTTAGCTTCTTTAGGTCTTGGTGTTCAGTATCCTAAATATAAGATTTCATTAATTCTTGGTTCTATTTTTGGAATGGTTGCTAGTAATTCTATCGCTCTATTTTTCGGAAGATTTTTAGGAAGTAAATTAAAACCAAAATTTGTAGAAATTTTATCTAATATTATTTTTATTATTTTTGGATTACTTGGTTTTGTTAACATGCTTTTTTAATATATTATAAATTTATACTACTTTTTTAACATGAAAGTTAGTATTTGCTTTTGTATATAATCTTATATTTTAATTAAAATATAAGATTATAAATAGTAAGTAGTATTTATTTTTTATTGAATTTTTTGTTTTTTGTTGACACTTTCATTTTTTTGTGTTATTATATTTATTGTCCATTAGATATGGGTCAGTAGCTCAGTTGGATAGAGCACAGGCCTTCTAAGCCTGGGGTCGGGGGTTCGAATCCCTCCTGGCTCACCATATAATAAAAGCCATACAATTGTTGAAATATCAATGTTTTGTATGACTTTTTTATTTTCTTGTACTGCAATACTACTGCAATAGGATTTTTTATAACCCATGTGCTTCAAAATATTGTGTAACCTTTTCCATTTCATTTTGGCTAAATTCTTTAAATACTGATGTATATGTGTCAAGTGTAGTTTGTATTTTTTTATGACCTAGTATCTTTTGTAATGCTTTCGCTTGCATTCCGACTTTCTATACACCTTGTAGCAAATGTATGTCTTAGCTTGTGTGTATGTAAATTAGTTGTGATATTTTCTTTGTTATTTAATCTTTTCAAATAACAATTTATTTCTGTTGGTGTGATATAGGTATCTTTCAAATTATCATAAAATAGTAATCCATTTATATTGCTTACTTGTCTTTTTTGTGCTTGTTTTAATATATCTTTTACTTTATCGTTTATAAATATTGTCCTTTGGGAATTTTCTGTTTTTGTAGTATTCCCCATAATGGTTCTATCTTTTTCATCTCTTGTTAATGTTCTGCTTACAGTAATTGTATTGGACTTATAGTCAATATCTTTTATAGATAATGCTAGCACCTCTCCTATTCTCATACCTGTATATAGTTGTAATAAAATTATGTACTTATATTTATGATTTTGACTTTCTAATACTTGTAATAATTTTTTGTGTTCTTCTAGTGTCAAGGCTTCTACCTTTTTATCCGGTATATATGATTTAGGCTTGCTTATACTTTCATTTTCCATAGGATTAAATGGTATTATTCTATCTGATAAAGCTATTTTAAAAACTTTATTTATAAATCTATAAATTTTATCTATACTATTGTTACTATATACTGTTATATTAGGTAATACTTGTCTTATGTGATATACTGTTATTTTTTGTATTGGCATATCTACAATATCTTTGCAAGTTTTTTCTATTTGTTTTACCGTTTCTATATCTCTTATGTGGGTTCTTGCACTTACTTTATTAGTGTCATATTTATTTTGTACATATTCCTTTAATATCTCAATAAATGTTTTTTCTACTTTTTCTATATAAGTTCCCTGATTAATATCATTTATAATTTTTGTAAATCTCTTTTTAAATTCTGTTGCATTTTCGTTTTTTCTTTGATATATAGTTTTTCTTTTTCCATTTAAGGTATATTGTCCTACCCATATATTTTTTGTTTTACTAAAATATACTGTTCCTTGACCATTTCCTTTACTTTTACTTTTTTGTGTTCTTTCTTGTACCATTCTAATTACTCCATTCTTTTATTAATTTTTTATACTAAAATGGATTTGCTTATTTGCAATAAATGGCTTATAATAAATATAGCAAATGCTTTTTAGTATTTGTATGTGTATGATAATGTATTTAGTTTGACGGCTTATACATTATCATTTTTATTTTCCCTTTTACACTCCTTCCTTATTTTTTTATTCTTTTATATTATATATTTTACACTATTTAGTGTAAAATGTCAATGTTTTTTGTTTTGTTTTTACACTTTTTAGTGTTTTATTACATTTTAAATTGACTTTCAACACTTTTAAATGTATAATATGTATAACAATTACAATAAAGGAGTTTTTTATATGTCAATGTCAAAAAAAATTAGACAGTTATTAATTGAAACAGAACATTCTATTACCGAATTGGCAACATTGCTCGGAACTAAGCCTCAAAATTTAACAAATAAGCTTTCAAGAGACAATTTTTCTGAAAAAGAATTACAAGAAATAGCCAAAGTCTTAGGCTGTCAATATGAAGCAAAATTTATTATTAAAGATGAACTTGGTAATCCAATTAAAGAGATATGAGATATACTCTTCCGCTTCTCATATCTCATATATTTATTCATTATTTGTTCTTCTTTTCGCTAAATAATTCTTAAAAGAATTTAGCTCTACTTGATACTGTTTTCCTTTTTTGATTGCTGGAAAATCCTTGTCATAAGCAAACATTCTTCTTACAACATTTTCACACCAACCAGTTAATTCCATAATATCTTTAATATCAAGCATTATTAATTCTTTTGCTACTATTTCTTTTTGTTTTTCTGTCATTTTTTATCCTCCTCATATATATTAAAATAATCGTTACATACCGTTACATTACTTTTAAGTAACGCTAAGTAACGGTATTTTAAGATATACTATTCTTTTTTATCTTTTCTTCTGCAAAAATATAATTTTCGTCCTTTTGAACCACCATTAGCATTTGGAGATTCATAATAAATTGAGTCATAATGCCACATATCAAATTGCAATTTATTAATAGCTTTTGTTAAGGCTCCTGCCGACCCTACATTAGGTTTGTTCTTTGTATGAAATAATATTTGATTATATAATTCAGTAGAAGTCATTTCAAATCCAGAAGGATTTTCTTCTAATAATTCATTAATAGTTATAATAATAGGATTATTTTCATACATGAACTTTTTGTCCATCTCTTTTAAATCTTCTTGTGTTCCTATTAATTTCCACATATGTGTTTCATTCTCAACCCTTAGCATAAATTCACCACCTTCAATATCTCTTCCAGTTAGCGATAAAATAGTCTTATCCTCAAAACGCTTTTCTTTTGAAATAGTCATCATCGTATCAGCTGCTCCTGTAATCCCCGTAGTTCCTGTTATTTGGTTAAAAGTGTCTGATACATCATTCATTTTTCTAAAATGATGTATTAATAATATACAAATATGATTATCATCAGCAAAGTTTTTTAATTTACTAATTTCTTTATAATCGTTTCCGTATAATGTATCATTTCGGTTGGCTTCTCCTCTAACTAATTGCAATGTATCTATTATTATTAATTTAATATCATTTTTTTCATTTATAAATTCCTTTAATTGGCTTAATAATCCATTATCTAAGGAATTACATGCATTAGCAAGAAGAAAACCGCTCAGGTGCATTCTCGCTTTTAATCATTATATTTAATCTGTCCTGTAATCTTCTGTAACTATCTTCTAAAGCAAGATATAAAACATCACTTTTAGTAGTTTCAAAGCCTAAAAATTCCTTACCTTGTGAAACAGCCAAACCTAATTGTAGCGAAATCCAACTTTTTCCGCATTTTGGAGCTCCTGCCAGTATAGCTAACCCTTCATATAACATATTTTCGACAATGCTATTTAGTTCAGGTATATTTGTATCTTGAAGTTCTTTTGCAGAAATTGCATTGATTCCTTTTACTTTTTGCTGTTCTTTATTTTGCTTTTCCATTATAATGCCTCCTTGTTTCTTAATTCTTCAATTATATTGTAAATTTTTTTCTTTTCTTCTTTTGGTAACTCTTTTCTTAACTTATTGTTTAATGTAACATAGTGAATGCCTAATTTTTCAGCAATTTGATACATTTTTATATTATTTTGAAAAGCTAAAATTCTTATATCTTCATTTAATTTGTGCATTTTTACACTTCCTTTCATTATTTAAGTACCATACTTATGCTTTTATTATAATAGTAATTGTTGTATAATCCTAATATGAAGTGTAGACATCTAAAATTTTTTTAAATTTATAAAATGGAGGATTAAAATATGGGACTTAGTATTAAAGATGAAATGGAAGATAAATACATATTAAAAACAGATAAAATAAATTATTTATCATTAAAAAGCCCTAATGATGAATATGAATATGTAGAAATTAATGAAAAGAAATATATTGTTATAAAAAATGAAAATAACTTAATAGAAACATGGGATGATTATTCTAATATTGAAAAAACTAATGATTTGAATTTAACTAATAGTATACTAAAATTAAAGGAAGAAATGCCTTATTCAAAGTTTTATGAAATTTTAGACAAAGGTTTTATACAAGATGATACTATTTTGTATAAAATTGAAAATGAATTAAATAATGATCATATTGAAAAAATAATTGAATGGTGTAAAAGTTATGGTTTGCCTTTTTTAGGAGAATGGGGATTTGTAAAAAGTAATAAGAAGGATTATAAATGGTTTGGATTTACAAACGATATGAAAACATGTTTTGAGAATAATATTTATGGATTTAGAATAGGCACCTTTTTAATTGGAATTAATATTATATATAAAACTGCCCATTGTGCTGATGCATTAAGGAAAATAAGAACAGGTAAAATATCTAGCAAAGAAATAGAAACTAGCAACATTAGAATAGAAAAAATAAATACTGATGGAGATAAATATTATGAAAATACACCTAATAAACAAATAGAACTTTATGAGAATTGCTTAGAAGATTATATAAATAAAACAACAAAAGCTGCACAATATCACTTTCAATTAGGTACTAAATCAAATAAAGTAATGTATGTACCAAAATTATATGCAGAAACTTTATTAAGTGCTTCAATGTATATATTATTTTTATGGTGTTGTAGTCCATATAATTATACTTTGAAAAGATGTGGAGCATGTAATAGTTTCTTTGTAACGCAAGACCCTAGAGAAGTATATTGTAAAAACCCTTGTACTAGGCATACTTCTTCTAAAGCAAATAGCCGAAATAGTAAACAAGTTAAATAAAATATAAAAAAGAAGTAATCTTATAAAGATAGCTTCTTTTTTATGATGTCCGAAATATGTAGAATATCTTATTTTACATACTTTGCATACTTATCAAATTCCCAACTATTATTATCCACTGTTTTCACTTCTCTACGCCCACTTTTATATACTATTGTAAATGTTGTTTTAGATTTATTTTTTCCACTTAAAGCTCCACCAACTAGTCCTACTGGTCCTAATAATGCTCCTCCAATAGCACCTCTAGTCACAGAACTTCCAACTGACTTTCTACTATCTCCACCGACTATAATAGTATAATCAATCTCATTATTTTTCTTTCGCTCTTGCTTTAATTTTTCTTGCTTTTTATCGTATTCTTCTCTTTCTTCTGCTGTCATTTCATTAACTCTTTTTCGTTCATCAATATCTCCTTTTATCCCTACTATTAAAAACATAAAACATAATGCAGAAAATATTATAATAAATAATTCCATTGTAATTTCCCCTTTCTGATTTCTATAATATCACTATTTCATTTTAATTGCAATGCGTTTGTTATGCATGCTAAATATATTTTTATACATATAATTGCATTATGAGGTGATATAATGAAAAAATTCAAAATTCCATCAGTTCCACCAACTACAAATAAATGTATTAGATTTCCAAATGATGTTATTGAAAATGTAGAAAATGCTATAAAGGGGAAAAATTGCACTTTTACTGCATTTGTAGTAGAAGCAGTAAAAGTAGCTTTAGAAAACCTAAACGAAGAAAAATAATCAAATATAAGTCTTTTTATTTATTTATCTATTCACGACCTTGAATTGCATGCCATGGCAATGTATCATATATAGGGTTCAGGTAGGGCAATAGGGCAAGTAAAAAAGCATTAGTTCCCTTTTTTATGGTGTCCATATTTTATATTTATATATGCAAAAAAATGTACTGCAATATATACTGCAATACAAATATCATCTTTATATACAATAAGAATATAATAAAATATAAATCAATCACTTATATTAATTTTTTCCAATTAAAAGTATAGTATAAATATATTTAAAATACTATAAAATAAGCTATTTTGCTCTGGCTCACCAAAAACACTATACAAATATGTATAGTGTTTTTTATTTATTTTTATTCCATTGCATTATATATTCCTTTTCTCCTGTCTCATCATCTATTTGTATTTTTGTATTAACAAATCCAAGCGCAACATAAAATAATGTGGCACTTACATTTTTTTCATATACCTTTAAAATTAAGCTATCATGCCTATACTTGCAATAATTAATAAGTTTTCTTCCAATTCCTTTTCTCTGAAATTTTCTACATACAAAAAGTGCTCCTATATATCCATCATCTAATAAACTTATAAAACCTATAATCTCATTATCTTTTACATATACATATGTTTCTGCATTTTTTAAATATTTCTCTTTTACTTCATTATAATTTAACAACCAATAATCCTTATCTATAAAATCATGAGCTTCAAAATTTCCCTTTGTCCATAGTGCCATAACTCGAGTTGTATCTTCCTCTTTAAATTTCCTTATCATCTGTTTCCTCCTAAACTTTAACAATACATACATTTTTTATTACTTTTAGTATACTCTTATTTCAATCTTTTATCAATATTCTCCTTTTATTTGTCTTTTGCTTTTTTTCCATTTTTTCTAACTCTAACTGTGATAATTCTTTTACTGAATAATAATCTCCATTGCTAACACAAGCAATCACCCTTTTTAAAAAGCATATATATTCTTCATCTTTTATCATTTCTTTCATACCTTCTTTTTTTATATCTATATTTTCTTCCTTTTGTGGGTATAACTAATAGTGATACCAAGTTTTTAATGATAGTATCATATTTTACTTGTTAATTCAAGTTTTTTTATCTTTTTTAGAAAAATTTACCATCTTTTTGTTCACAGTATTACTGTGTTCAACATTTTTATTGCAGTTGTTATACTGTTACTAATACTAATATTTATTATGGAGGTATGAAAATGGACTCTATTTCAAAATCAGATATAGATAAAATTTTCGGTAAAATATTAAGAAAATTTCGCAAAAAATCTGGACTTACTCAAGAACAGCTAGCTGAGCAATTGGGTATTTCTTTAAAATATATATCTAGAATTGAAAATGGTAATAATGGAATTAAAACTCAAACTCTAATTAAATATATGAATATTCTAAAAATTACTCCTAATACATTGTATAAAGAATTTATTACAGACTCTCAAACAAAGAAAAATATTGAATTAACTGAAAAAATCTGTTCTTTATCAGAAGAGAAAAAAGTATTTATTACTTCAGTTATAGATTTATTAAATGATATGTAAAAACCAACTCTACCGAGTTGGTTTTTACTATTTTTATATTATTCTTCCCAAAATGCTTTATAAGTTTTATATGCAGAATAAATATCATATTTACTTGTAACTTCATATGGCGCATGCATAGAAAGAACTGGAACTCCACAATCTATTACATCTGCTCCTTTATTAGCTATAATATATGCAATAGTTCCTCCACCGCCAATATCGACTTTTCCTAATTCTGCTATTTGATATTTAATATCATTTCTTTCTAAAATATTTCTTACCCATGCTACATACTCTGCATTTGCATCAGATGCTCCTGATTTTCCTCTTGCACCTGTATATTTATTTAAGCTAATTCCTTTTCCCAAAAATCCAGCATTATGTTTGTCTGAAACAGAAGCATAAATAGGATCAAATCCTGCATCTACATCAGATGATAACATTTTTGAAAAACAAAATACTTTATCTAATAAATTTGGTCTGTTTACACCTAATTTATTTAATATCTCAGAAATAAAGAAGTCAAACATATGTGATTCCATCCCTGTATTTCCCATACTTCCTATTTCTTCTTTATCTGATAAAATACATACTGCTGTATTTTTAACATTTTCTAATTCCATCATTGCATGAAGTGAAGTATATGCACAAACCTTATCATCTTGGCCATAAGCTGCAACCATACTTCCATCAAATCCTAAACTTCTTGCTTTAAATGCTGGCACTAATTCAATCTCAGAACTTGTTAAATCCGCTTCTGTAATTCCATATTTTTGATTTAAAATATTTAAAATATTTAATTTAACTTTCTCTGAAATTTTAGAACTGCTATATGGAATACTTCCAATTAATAAATTTAAATCTTCTCCATCTACTCCATTTTTTAATTTTTTCTCCATTTGCTCTTGAGCCAAATGTGGTAATAAATCAGTAATTGTAAAAATTGGATCTTCTTCATCTTCCCCAATATTAACTTCAATTTTTTCTCCATTCGCTTTTACAATAACACCATGAATACTAAGTGGAATTGTAGTCCATTGATATTTTTTAATTCCACCATAATAATGTGTTTTAAAATATGCTAATCCTGTATCTTCATAAAGTGGGTTTGGTTTTAAATCTAATCTTGGAGAATCTACATGTGATCCTATAATATGCAATCCATCTTCTATTGCTTTTTCACCAATAATAGCTAAATACATACTTTTTTCTCTATTAACAAAATAAATTTTATCTCCTGGCTTTAAAGTATCAAATTCCATAATATCTTTATATCCATTTTCATTAGCTAATTTTCTTGCATGTTTGATAAATTCTCTTTCTGTTTTTGCAACATTTAAAAAATTCATATATTTTTTTGATAAGTCAAAAACTTCCTCTTTTTGATTAGAATCTAAAGACTCCCATCCATTATCTTTTTTATTAAAAAGCTTTTCTTTTAATTCTTCTTCCATAATAATCCTCCTTTGTTTTTTATTAGTATATCACTCTATAAATTATTTTGCTACATTTTCAATGATTTATTCCAAAAAAATTGGTTATACTATTTTAGAGGTGAAATTTTTATGAATTCTTTATGGTTATCTAATAATAAATTAATTAATAATAACTTTATTAAAGAAATTGATACATCTAATACTTCAAATAAAACTTTATTAGAAACTGACGTATGTATTGTAGGTGCTGGAATATTTGGGCTTACTTGTGCTTACTATTTGTCAAATTTAGGTTACAGAGTTACTGTTCTTGAAAAAGATAAAATAGGAGAAAAAACAACTGGTCATACTACCGCAAAAATCACTAGTCAACACGGTTTATTTTATAGCTACTTAGCTAATTCCTACAGTCAAAAATTTGCACAAGATTATTTAGAAGCAAATGAACAAGCAATTAAAAACATTAAAAATATCATAGATAAAGAAAAAATCAAATGTGATTTTGAATATAAAAATAGTTATGTATATACAACAAAAAAAGAAGATTTAAAATTTATAAAAAAAGAACAAAAAGCAATAGAAAATCTAGGTTTTAATTGTGAATATGTAACAAAAACAGGACTTCCTTTTGAAATAGAAGGTGCTATTTGTTTTAAAAACCAAGCACAATTTCATCCTTTAAAATATTTAAATGGTTTATGCCACTGTATTGCAAAAAATAATAATGAAATTTATACAAATAGTACTGTTTTTGATGTACAAAAAGAAAATGATTCTTACATTACTTTTTCTAATAATTTTAATGTAAAATCTAAATATGTAATAGTAGCTACTCACTATCCTTTTATAAATTTTCCTGGATTTTATTTTGCAAAAATGTACCAATCAACATCTTATTTAATTGCTGTTGATACAAAGAAAACATTATTTAACGGTATGTATATTTCTGCTACAAATCCTATACTATCATTTAGAACTGCTAATTACAATGGTAAAGAATTGTTACTAATTGGTGGAGGCGAACACAAAACAGGTCAACCAACTAGTTATCAAAATAGTTATGGTATGTTAGAAGAAGAAGCAAAAAAATACTATCCAAATTGTGAAATATTATTTCGTTGGGACACTAGAGATTGTATTTCTTTAGATAAACTACCTTATATTGGTTCATATTCTCATATATTACCACACATGTATGTAGGAACTGGATTTAAAAAATGGGGAATGACATTATCTAATGTTGCTGCTAATATAATTGTAGATATAATTAACAACAAAAAAAATAAATTCTCTTATTTGTTTGATTCTTCTCGCTTAAAGCCTCTTAAAAATGCAGATGAAATGAAAAATATTTTAGTTCAATCTGCAAATTCTCTTTTATTAAATAAATTAAAACGTGCTAACATGAATTTTGATGAAATTGCTAATGATTCAGGTAGTATAATTGAAATAAATAATGAAAAAATAGGAATTTATAAAAATGCTAGTGGAAAAATATATGCCGTAAAGCCTATTTGCACTCACTTAGGCTGTTTGCTGTCTTGGAATGATGTAGATAAAACATGGGATTGTCCTTGCCATGGTTCTCGATTTAATTTTGATGGAAAAAGCTTATATGATCCTGCTTTTAAAGATTTAGAAGTTTACAATTTAGATGAATAATTTTCTTTTTTTCCTTGTTTTTTAATTTTTCTTCTTTGTTTTGCTTATTTTTGTTGACTTGTAGCTGTTTTTTTGCTACAATGCAAATAATAAATCATATATTTATATGTTTATTTTTTGTTTATTGAACTAGATTTCTCCTTAAAAAGTAATCTAGTTCTTATTATATTCTCTACATGATTCAAATGATATTTTTATAGAAAGAAGCCTAACCAATATTAGTATGGTTAGGCTTATGAATTATAAATAACGATCTATCTTTTTCCTTCATTTATAAATTCTCTTATAAATGATTTGTATTTTTCTTTTGGCAACTTCCTGATTTGTCCTTTATTATATATTTTTTTAAAATATATAATTTTGCAATTATTTTCTTCATCAGTAGAATTTATCTCATAATGAATAAAAAATATGCAATCATCCTTTGTTGTCCTTGCAATGTAAACATTGTCTCCCTTTTTTTAAGCAATACTTCCTGAACTATATTGAATACCATTTGATATTACTTTAATTGATTTAAACTTACCTACAAAGCAAGTAATTTTCAGCTCATTTCCATTTCTTTTTGCCTCATATAAAGTTGATACTTTTTTATGCGGTTTTTTCATCGAGTTTTCTGCAGATTTTGGCTGCTTAAAAAACTTTGTTTTTACCCCAAAAGCTCTCGCTTTTAGGTCCATAGTTTTATCTGCAGTAAACAATATTACATTTGATTTATTACCAGCACAATACTTGATAATACAATCATCTGGAGTCTCAAGTGTTTCATCAATTACAACACACTCAAAATCTTTTACCCCTGTAATTGACGCATCAATTACTACTTTAAAAATCTTCTCCATGTTTTTTTCAAAATCCCGCGGATTTTGTCTCAAACTTGTTTTTACCTTGCTTTCACTTAAGTGAACTGCTTTAGCAATTTCTTTAATTGAAACTCTTGGATGACTATCTATATATTTCTTACATAGCCAATAATCCTTCTGAATTTCTTCTTGTCTTCTTCTGTACATTTTATGTCTCCTTTGTTAAATTTTTTTGATTAGTTCGTTATTTATTATCTCCTTTCTTTTAACCCAATGCGGGTTTTAGTCAACATAATAATAGTTGCACTTGTATTATGCTATAATTTACATAATTTTTCAAGTTTCTTTGCTATTTATTAAGGATTATATTTTTCTATTAATAATAGATATTAAATATAATGAATGATGATATTGTAATATTATGAAATAAAATTTATAATTTTTTAAAGAAAGATAAATGTCTAAAATGGTTATTTAAAATAAAAAAACTACTTTACCAGTAGTTTTTATCTAAAATTGGTCGAGGTGAGTACTCGACAATTTGTACTATTTTCTTTGATATTTCAGCCTTTGCAGTGATTGTACTTTATTTTACGGAACACTTTTGCGGAACATTTAAAGTCCTAAATGCTTTAAAATTCCGCACAGTTCCAGTATTCTTTTATAAGTTTTTTAAAATTTTAACTAGCTACTATCTGCTTATTCATTATTGCTCCAAATATATTTTTGTTTATTAAATAATTAACAACACTCTTGTTTTCAGATTTAATAAAATCAGTATCTATATCGACATAGTATTTCATTGTAATAGATATATCTGAATGACCTAATATTTCTTTTAATACTACTGGAGCAATTTTTGCCTCTGCACATCTTGTTGCAAAAGTTCCTCTTAGCATGTGAGTGTGTATATCTGTTCTTGTTACCTTTTTGCCTTTTGAATTAACTTCTTCGTAAAGTCCAATTCCTAATTTCAATCCTGCTCGTTTTAATGCAGAATTTATACTACTCTCTTCATATAATCCATATTGTTTATTTGTAGGATTATAGAATAGTAAATGAAACTTATTTGGAATGATATGGTTCATAGCATCTACAAGTGCTTTTCTACTAATATCATTTAAATCAATAGTTCTTTGACCAGAAAAGGTTTTTGTTGATTCTCCTATTCTTGATTTTCCTTTTGTATCTTTAGTTTGTGTTCTTCTAATAATTACAATTCCTTTTTCGAGGTCAATATCTTTAGTATAATCTAACACTAAAGCTTCGCCTATTCTCATTCCTGTACTAAGCAATAACAAAAATAGATATTTGTGTTTAAAATTTGAATAATCAACTTCATTTAAAAAATCTATTAGCTTTCTTTGTTCTTCTATTGTAAGTGCTATTCTATGATGTCCGTTGTATTCGCTTTTAGGTTTTTCAATTCTTTTATAACCATCTAAAAAGTTATCTTTTATTAGTTGTTGATGATAAGCTTCTCCAAATCCCATACATAGTAGTTCATAATTTTGCTTTATTGTTGTTTTTGAATAAGTTTTAAGTTTTGCAAGATAATTAACTACTTCATCTCTAGTTACCTTTGCAATTGGCTTTCTTGCAAATGATGCGTTTTCAACTTGTTTTAATGTGTCTAATTTTCTTTTATAAGTTGATTCTTTAATTCCATTTAATTTAAATTGTTCTTCTATCATTGGTTTTACTAAATCTATTAAAGTTTTATTTGTTTTTGTTATAATTCTTGGTCCACCGTTTCTATCTAGGTTGATTTTATATTCCAAAGCATTGTTTAAAGCTTCTTCTTCAGTATCAGCAACAAATGATTTTCTTTGATTCTTGCCTGTTGTCTGATCTCTACCTATCGTTAAAACAGCTTTACAAGTTTTTGAAACGTAAAACTTATCGCATCCTTTGCATAATTCATATTGTTTTTCTTTGTCAATGTTCTTATTTTTATTTTTTTCGCAACCCGTACATATTGATTCATCAAATTTTCCTTTTGGTCTTTTTGAGATATATGTGCCAACAGTTATTCCCTTAAATTTCATAATATTGTTCTCTCCTTTTCGTAATAAATTTAAGGAAAACTATTGCTATAATTTGATTTTATGGTATAATTATATCAGTTAAGGAAAGCTATAGCAATAGTTTCCTTTCAGTTTTTAAAAAATACATAATCTTGTATTTGAAGGTTTAAATGTCGCATATTTAAATCTTCAGCTAACGCATATAGCTATTGACACAAAATCGAAGATTTTGACAATAGCTTATTTTTTTATCTTTCATCTTCTTCATTATTAACATGTCTTGTCTTTAGATATTCTTTTAAATTTTCTTCTGTAATTTTATAAGCTCTTCCAAATTTTTGGCAAGGAAAATCTTCTCTATGAAATAATTCTAAACAAGTTTTATTTCCTATTTTTAAAAGTTTCCTTACATCTGCTGTTGTAAGAAGTTGAATAGTTTCTCCCATATAAATTGCTCCTCCTTTCGTTAATTTTTTGAATGATATTTTTCCTGTCCCTCTATTCTGGGCTAATAGCAAACGGTATTTTCATACTCCACTGGAATTTCACCACTCCGACTCTGTCCGAGTTGCACCCATTGCTTGCGACGGTTTTATCACGCTCGAGCTGTGGCTATGCAAGTGTATCATTATTTTGTATTTAGCTATAGGGTATTCAATTTTCAATGTGCTGTTCAAGAATTTTCTTACATATTCTTGACACTTTTTTGTAATTATTGTATACTATTGTTATAGATAATCGCTTACTTAATGGATGTTAAAAAAGTAAGCTGTTACCACTTACAATCAATTACTATACATTAATATAATATAGTAATTGATTATCTTTGTCAATAGATTACAAGAAAATTTTTAAAAAAATTTGGGAGATTGTAAAATGAATGTTAATTTTAATTTTGAAAATGGACAAATTAGCTATGTTTATAGCAATTACAAAATTGAAAAAATAAGAGATAGAAAATATATTCTACCAGAAAAGAAAGCTACCCAAAACGCTATTAGCTTAACAGAAAATATTGATAAAAAATTATTAGCTTTATTAAATATTGGAAAAAAAGCCTACTTTTTTGAAGATATTAATGATTTAGAAATATTAAATTTTGCAAAGAGTTATGGTTTATTAGGATTTATGGCTGATTTTCCTATAAATAAGTATTACATATTAGAAGATGAAGTTATTTTTAGAGATTATAACTTTTCTGAAGCTAAAGAATATATATCAACTATGAAAGTTGAAGAATATTTAGAAACATTTATGCCAAGAATAAATAAAAGGGAAATGAAGAAAATTATAGATGAATGCAGAAAGCAAATACATTCTTGTGATTCTGAAAAAAATATAATAACAAATATGAATGAAAAACTTATTTATTCAATTAATTATGGAGAATCTGTTGATTTAATAATTTACTATGCAAGAGATTTATATAAGGCTTTGTATGAGTTAATTGATAGTAAATACACAGTTAAGTTTCCTGCTCTTTCTAACATACATCATTTAGCAACCAATATAGATGGTTTATCAAATGCAGAAATAGAATTGAATGTGTTTAATTTAAAACAAGTAATAGATTTAGCTTTTTCAATTCAATTAGCACAAGATGTAAGACTATTAAAAATTTGTAATTTTTGCAATAATGCATTTATTGCAAATAACCCAAAAGCTGAATATGATACACCACAATGTAAGAATAAAGCTAATGTGTATAAAAGTAGAGGAAAGCATTTAAGTAGAAATGTAGTACATACTGAAAACGGAATTGCAGTAAAAATTCCAAGTCAAGAACTATCAGATAGCTTGATAAAAAGATTAAAGAAAAAATAGAATAAGAATTTAACTATGGCACTGAATTTATAATATATATTCAGTGTCATAATTAAAAAATAAAAATTAACCTAATTCACTCCATGCCTATTGACTTATGGAGCGAATTAGGTTAAAATGTTTTTGGAGGGAAAAAGTATGTTATATAATCATAGTGAAATAAAAAATAAGTATAAAAGTACTTATCAAATTAGAAAAGCCTTAGAAAATAAAGAAATATATAAAATTGAAAAAGGAATATATTCTGATGTGCCAAGTGTACATTATTTAGCAGTTATAATGAAGAAATATCCATATGGAGTATTCACTTCTTATTCTGCTTATTATTATCATAATCTTACAGATGTAATTCCAGATAAAATATATTTAGCTACAGATAGAAATAACAGAATGATATCTTCTAATAAGATAAAGCAAGTTCGTATGAAAGAAGAGTTATATAATTTAGGAAAAACTGAAATTGATTATGAAGGAATAAAAATAAATATTTATGATAAAGAAAGAACGCTAATTGATTTGGCTAGAAATAAAAATCAAATTGGCTATGATTTATATAAAGAAATAATATCTAATTATAGAAAATTAGCAGATTCATTAGATACACAAAAGATAGAAGAATATTTACAATACTTTGTAAATGGAGATAAAATTTTTGAAATAATACAAGACGAGGTGTTTTAATGGATATATATGAATTAGTAAATAAATACATATCAGTAGGTTATTCTGAAGATGATGCAATTCCAAAAGTTGCTCAAGATATTGTTTTACTTAAAATTGGAAATAGCAAATATAATAAGAATATAACTGTAAAAGGTGGAGTTGTAATGCATAACATTTCTAAAGATATGCGTCGTGCAACTCGAGATATGGATATAGACTTTATAAAATATTCTTTAGAAGATAAATCAATTCTTAATTTTATAAAGGAATTAAATAATACAGATGATGGCATAAAAATAAAAGTTACTGGAAAAATTGAACCATTACATCATCAAGACTACGATGGAAAAAGAGTTTATATACAACTAACTGATAATAACAAGTATTCAATAAGTTCAAAACTAGATATTGGAGTACATAAATATTTTGATATGGAACAAGACGAGTATTATTTTGATTTTAACATAATAGATGAAAGTGTTAGTTTACTTATAAATTCTAAAGAACAAATAATTGTTGAAAAATTAAAATCATTATTAAAATTTGGTATTACCTCTACTAGATTTAAAGACATCTTTGATTTTTACTATTTAATTAATAATGAAAAATTAGATAAGGACAAGCTTATAAAATACATAGATATTTTAATTTTTCAAGATGAAAATATGCGTGAAAATACATTAGAAGATGTAAATAGAAGATTAACAAATATATTAAATAATAGGAGATTTCAGTCAAGAATTAATACGGCAAATAACAATTGGTTAGAAATACCTATTAAAGATGTTATTGATAATGTTTTAGAATATTTTGATGGATTAATAAAGGTTAAAAATTAGTTGTAAAGTATTAAAAACATATAATTATTTAATTATAAAGAAAGGATTTTGTTAAATGGATAAATATATAAAAATTGGAATAGGTGTAATGATATTAGATGGCAATAAAATATTATTAGGACATAGAGCTAAAGATAAAAAAGATACTGGTGGAATATTTGAAGTAGATTGCTGGACTTTGCCAGGTGGAAAACAAGAATATAATGAAACTTTTTTTGAAGGAGCAAAAAGAGAAGTAAAAGAAGAAACTAATTTAGACATAGATGAACTAGAGTTATTTGATGCAGCAGATGATATTCAACCAGATAGACATTATATAACAATGCATGTAATTGCTAAAAAACATAGTGGTGAACTAAAAATAATGGAACCTACTAAAGAAGATAAGTGGAAATGGTTTGATTTAGATAATTTACCAGAAAAATTATATTCACCAAGTAAAAAATTTATAGAGAATTATTTAAATAATAAAAATAAATTAAATAAAGAATTTGCTGAAGAATGGTTAAAGAAATTAAAAGATTATTGGTTTAATAAAGATATTGAAAAAGCAGTTTCTTTATTTACTAAAACAACATTTTATCAAGGAACTCCATTTATGAAACCTTATACAACTATAGAGGAAATAAATCAAGAATGGCAACATATAAAAAATGAAAATATACAAGATATTGATTTAAAAGTATTAGCAATAGACAATAATACTTTAATTGCAGAATGGTTATTAAAACAAAGTAATCAAGAATTTGATGGAATATATGAAATAAAATTTAATGACGATTTAGAATGTATCTGTTTCAAGAGTTGGGAAATGAATAAATAAATATGTATGATTAAAGAGCTACTTTTTGTAGCTCTTATTATATTTGCTTATTTAGATTTAGTATTTTCTATTCTACTATGTATATAACCCAGTTGCTTTTTATATGATATTACAAATAATACAAGAAGAAATATGAATAATATTGTGCATATAATTGTAGAATTAATATTTAACCAATTTTTTACTGCATATGCAAACTTAGATACTAATAGAAGAAAAAAAGTTGCTATAAAATTTCTATACATATTGTAATCTGTAAATAGTATTTTTATTTTTTCATCTTTCTTTTCAGCCTTATAAAAATCTACACATTCTGAGCTGTCCTTTTTATTTAAGACTTTTAATTTCCACAATAATGGTTTTATAATTAAGGAGCCTACTCTGCTAATAACCAACCCTAAAAAATAATATATAAAAATTGAAATAAATATATTATCAGTAGGAATTAATTCAATATTAATATAATATCTGCAACCAACATCAAAAATAATAGCTGGTAAAATATAGTTTAGTATATTATAGTTTTCTAATTTATTTAAAAAATCTTCCATATTTATTTTATCCTTTCAAAATTTTCGTTTAATTTTTCAATAATATTACTTTTATAACTATTGTAAAAATCTAGTTCTGATAATGTTATTTTAAAATTTAATCCCCATTTACTACCATCGTAATAATCTGCCTCATCATTATTTTGTCTAGTCAAATATATTGATGTACATTTTAAGGTAGATAATAGTCTATTAATTTTCTTTTTATTATTTTTAACGCAAGTTATTATAACTAATGTTTTTCCATTAAATTCTTCCTTGTGTGTATTTATATATTCTATAACAAAATTTGTATCGCCTACAACCACATAGATATTATTCATAGAATTAAAGGGAAAGCTTTCAAGAATATAATATTGTGGTAATGTAAAGTTTCCCTTTAAATACACAGTTTTCTTTATTACAAAATATAATTTAAAAATATTATATAAATAATCTTTTCTTCCTATAATTTCTGTATTGAAATTTTTATATTCTTTTTTATATGAATGTTGTAAAATGTATATCATATATACGACCCCACTCTATAAGATTTTTGATAAGTTGTAGAGTTTATAGTTTTAGTGTCTTCGGTTCTAGTATTAAATATAGTATGTCCTTTGTCTTTTCCTCTACTTATTAATTCTTCTGAACCTCCTGAGCTAGAACCTTTGTTATCTGATATTATATATACTGTATCTTTATCGTCTTTTTTTATCTCAAATAACTCTTCAGCGTGATCTAGTCTTCCATGATGAGGGATTTGAATTATTTGATGTTTTTTAGCATTATCTTCAATGGCTTTTGTACTAGCATCTCCAACCAGTAAGATTTTTGATGTTCCTAAATCAATGCTTATTTGAACGCTAGCAGCATTCACGGTTGTTTCATTATCTATAGAATCCCCTTGTCTAGAATCTAAGGCTTGTCCAGCAACTTCTAATACATACTCTTTAGAAGGACCTACGACCTCTATTCCATTACATATTTGTACAAAGGAATTATCTTCATTGTAGATGTTTTGCAATACTCCCTGTTCTCCTAAAGAAGCAATATTTGAATATCTTTCTAATATTTGTCTCTTTATAGAATCTTTAGTTTTTCTATCATCATCAATTTCTTCTAATAATTCTTCATAAAATTTTAACAATAGAATAGTATAAACTTTTTCTACTTTATTTTCTTCAATTAATTTTGGTATACCATTAAAATGGTCTGAATCGTTATGTGATAAAACAATTATTGCTTTTTTGTCTGGACCATAATTGTTTTCTAAATATTCTATTACTTTTTCAGCATGTTCATTTGAGCCACAGTCAAACACAACAACATCATTTCCATTATCTGATATAAAACAATCCCCAAAATCATGTTCCTTACTTTCTTTATAACTCTTAGAGCTTAACATTAAAGTATTCATAAAACCCTCCTTGTATGATATAATATTTATGTATGTATATAAAAGCACAACTTAAGTGTGATTTATATTTTTATTACATTTTGATTATACTAACTATTTTAGCAATTGTCAATACACTATGCTAAAAAACTTACATTTTATTTAAAAAATATTTACATTTTATTTATTTTATAATATAATTACTTTAAATGGAGGGAAATATTATGAACGAAAATAAATTTTCTCAAATAATAAAAGAATTAAGGAAAAAAAATAATCTAACACAACAACAACTAGCTGATATAGTTGGAATTACTGCTACAGGAGTATCATATTGGGAATCTGGAAATGCAACTCCAAACACTGAAACATTAAATAAATTATCAAATTATTTTGGAGTTACTGTTAATTATTTATTAGGAATTAAAGATAAAATAGAGGAAGAAGATAATTCTAGGACTGCTATAATTTTTAGAAAAGCTGAACAAGTAGATCCAAAAGAAAAAGAAAAGCTACTGGACATATTAGATAGCACAATAGATATATTTTTAGGGAATAACAAGAATGGTTAAACCAAATTTTAAAAGAGCGAAAGAAGAAGCTTACAAAACTTTAATGTTACAAGAAAATTTTTCTTTTCCAATAAATCCTAAAAATATAAAATTAAAAGAATATGATATTAAAATAATCAGTTTCCAAGAATATGCACAAAAGACAAATCTGAGTATAAATCAATTAACTTCTAATGGAAATACTAATGATGGATATACATATATTAAAAACAACAATATATTAATTTTTTATAATGAGGATATAGAAACAGAAGGAAGAAAAACTTGGACAATATCTCATGAATTAGGACATATAGTTTTAAACCATACTACTCAATGTGATAAAAATGAAGCTGAAGCTAATTTCTTTGCAGCTCAATTATTAGCACCTCAATGTGTTTTAAAAGACTTAGTTAAAAATGGTGCGAAAATAACACCTTTATATTTATCTGAAAAATTTAAAATATCTAAGGAAGCTAGTGAAAATTGTATTAATACTTTAGGTAAAGTTATTGATAATGAATTTATAACAACGGATTATGATGATATTGTAATACAATTATTTAAACCATATATCAGTATAGATTATTCCTACGATTCATATTTTGATGAATTAGAGGATAGAAGAAAAAGCTTTTATTTTTAAGGCTATATAAATATTAATTGTAAGAAAGGGAAATAACTCTATGTTTGAATTATTTGAAGTAGAAGAAAAAGACAAAAATATTATTTATAATTTAATGCAACTATATACTTATGAATTAAGCTTTTTTGAAGATGAAACAACTAATTTTCAACTAATAGAAAACGGTTTGTTTAAAATGAGTAAGTATATAGAATTATATTGGACACAAGAAAAAAGGCATCCATATATTTTAAAATGTGATGGTAAATTAGCAGGTTTTGTTTTAGAAAGATTTAATGAAAATGGAATGAATGAGATAGCAGAATTTTTTGTTTTAAATAAATATAGAACACTTGGAGCTGGAACATTTATGGCAAACGAAATGTTTAAAAAATATAAAGGAAAATGGGAGATACGAACATTATTAAAAAATAAACGAGCTCAAGAATTTTGGAGAAAAGTTGTAAATAATGCTAGTAATGGAAACTATGAAGAACATTTAATAAGAGATAATACTAGATATGCATTTTATTTTGAGAATTAAAATAACAAATATAATTTTAAAAGGAGCTAATAATTATGATAGATATTTCAAAGGCAAAAATTGCATTCAAAAAATTTTTAGACAAGTACGAAGATAAAAGTGATTTAAGTTTTCAATTAAAAGTTGTACATACATATCACGTCGCAGAAAATTCAAAATATATTGCAGAAAAATTAAATCTGAGTAAAGAAGATATAGAACTTGCAGAATTAATTGGATTACTTCATGATATAGGAAGATTTGAAGAATTAAAAATAACAAAAGAGTTAAATAGTGTAAAATTCGATCATGCAACACATGGCTCAACAATGTTATTTGAGAATGGAATGATTAGAAATTTTATAGAAGACAGTCAATACGATGAAATAATAAAGAAATCAATAGAGAATCATAGTAGATTAGTTATTGAAAAAGGATTAAATGAAAGAGAATTATTGCATTCAAAAATAATCAGAGATGCAGATAAATTAGATAATTATAGGGTAAAGAAAGCAGAAAAAATAGAAGCAATCTTCCCTAAAAGAGTAAATAAAAAAGAAGATATGGAAGAATGCTTGTTAAGTGATAAAGTATATGAAACCGTATTAAATAGAGAGTGTGTTAATATCTATGATAGAGTAACACCATTAGACTTTTGGGTTTGCATATTGGCATTTACATTTGATTTGAATTTTGATGTAACATATAATATCGTAAAAGAAAATGACTATATAAATATATTAATAGATAGATTTGATTATAAAGATATAGACACAAGTATTAGGATGGAAAATATAAGAAATATTATAAATAAATTTATAGATGAAAAAATAACAAATTTTAAGTAATAGGGTGATAATATGATACTAATAAATGATAGAATTAAAGAACTATTCAACGTCTCTGCCAATGACTTATACATATTAACAGATTTTGATGGAACTATAACGAAAGATTCTAGTGATAGTTCTTGGGCTAGCATTTTCAAAAATCCTAATGTAACAGATGAATTTGTTCAAGAATGTATAAGAATATTTAATTATTACCATAAATATGAAATTGACGAAAGCATTCCACTAGAAGAAAAAATGGTAATTATGAGTGAATGGTATAACAAAAACATAGAAACACTAAAAAAGTTTGGTATTACTGAACAAACAATAAATTACTCAGCTAATAATGAGAATATAATGTATTTTAGAGATGGTGCAAAAGAATTTTTAAAAGAAATGAATGATAGAGGCATTCCTATAATAGTAATATCAGCAGGAGTAGGAAATATTATACAACAATTTTTAATCAATAATGACTGTAATTTTCCCAATATTTATATTTGCTCAAATTTCTTGGAATATGAAGATGGCGTTATTAGAAGCATTAGAGATAATAATTTAATACATCCATTAAATAAAAATGAAATCTCATTGCCGACACATATTCAAGAGAAAGTTGCTAATAGAAATACTATTATACTTCTTGGAAATAGTATCTCAGATATTAAAATGATAAATGATAGAACGAAAACATATAGAATAGGATTTTTAGATGAAAAAGTAGAAGATAGAATATCTGCATTTCAAGAGCACTATGATGTGGTGTGTACAGATAATACATCATATTATGAATTAGGAAAGAGAATATCAGAGCATTTAAATAGAGCAACGGATAAAGAAGAAAGATAGTATATAGTTAATTTATATGTGAAATTAGATAAGGGACTAATCCCCCTATCTAATTCTTTTTTTATCTTTATTTTTTAAACCTTCCAACTCATTATTTAGTTGATTTTCTGCTACTCTATTTTTTATTAGAATAGCTTCTTTTTCGCCTTTTTCAGCTTTAGTAATAATTCGTTTGCAAGTTTGTATTTTTGAATTTATTTTATTTATATCTTTTGTGAGATTATTTAATTTATATTCAAGAAAAGACCTATCAGTTTCATTAGTAGTTTTCTTATATATCTGCCTTATTTTTTCTCGTTCTGCCTTTAATGGTGTAACTTCTTCAATATATTTAATTCTTAAATTTTGAACAGCTTCTTTCGAGTTTAGATTATAAGTGCATATTAAACTCATTTCATCTGCTAATTTATTAAATTTATCTATTTCTTGATAATATTCTTTTGTTCTTTTTTCATAATGAATTTTAGGTGGCAATTTTCCGAGTAGATATAAATAATGCACATATAACCTATAAAAAGAGGAGGTCTTTAATTTTTCTTGATCAATCTTAATACCATCATATATTCTTACCTTATATACTTTTTCCTGTTTATTTGCATTTATATAATCATATACTCCTCTATGATATATTCTAGTTTTAATATTTTCAAAAGTATAATCTTCTCCAAATGCTCTTGCAAGCCTTATATTTCTATTATAGTACGGAGATGAAACAGACATATAATTTCCAGATTTTTTTATATAATAGCCTTTATAATTTAATATATCCACAAACTCTTGATATTTTTGAGCATCTTTAATTGCTTCATCAATATCAACTTTTATAAGTTCCATTTTTCCAGAATTACGGTTATAATTTGCAATTCTACTTTTGGCTATATCACTCACTTGAGTAGCTTTTGTACTTTTAATTATAGATAGTCCATATTTTCTACAAATAGCATCATTTGTTTCTCGAAGTAAAGCAATTTCTACATTTGAATTATGATATTTATTTCCATCTATAAATGAAACTGAATTTAAAACTATATGATTATGAACATTTTGCTTATTAGTATGAGTGCAAACTATAACTTGATATCTGTCTCCCCATAGTTCTTCAGCAAGTTCCATTCCAATTTTATTACACTTGTCTGGAGAAATTTCATTACCATTGAAAGATTGTATTATATGATAACCTAATCTGCCATCTTCTTTATGAAATGCTTTTTTAGTTAGCGTCATTTGAGAATAGGCTGTTTGTGGTAAACAATTTATACCAGATACTAAAATACCATTTTCAGTTTTTTCTCCATTCATTGCATAATTTATTACTGCATCTAAATTTTTCTTAATAACTTTATATTTTGTAATTGCCATTTAAATACCTCCTTTTATTTTTGTCTTGAATAAATTTTTCTTTCAAACCTTAAAATAAAATCAGCTAAAGTATTTGAAATATATTTATAATCATCGTGAGAAACACTGTATCTTGAATTTGCAACTTTAGCAATTTGATTTATATTATTTGCTATGCCATATAAATCTCTTTGAAAAGATTTTATTTCTTCAGTTGGTTGAGCTTTTATTCTATAACTTTTGATTAAACTTCTAATAAATTCAGCTTCACTTAAACCTGCTTCCTTTGATTTTCTTTTTAATAATTCATTTTCTTTTATATCTAACCATATTTGTTTTTTTATATTTCTTTTTCTCATAATTTTCATTCTCCTTTTTCAAAAAAATTGGCAGTCTTTTTTCTAAAAGACTGCCAGAAAAATGCTTATACTTTTAAGGGGATTGGGGAAGAAATTCCCCATAAATTAGTTTTAGCGTAAAACTACAAGCGGTATTTATACGGGAGTATAAATGCGATGCTTGCTTTCAAAATAGCATAAAGTTTTAAAGTATCTAAAACATACTAAAAAAGAGAAGAAAGTTTTAGATTTCTTCTCTTAAAAAAGTTATTTTAGCCTTTAATAATTCCTAAATTTTTAAAATAAAAATAGTTTTCTCTTGCTCCTAAAAAGAAAATTTTTCTATCTTCATAATCACTCATCTGTAAATAAAGAGATACTAACTTTTGCAACATTTTGCATTCTTCTTCGTTTAAATTCATAGCTTTATCATCTTCAAAAAGTAATTGCAAATTTGGATACATCTCCATAATTTCACTAACTTTATTTTGCAATTCTTTATATTCAGGATTATTATTTTTTAGTTCAACTCTTGCAGCATCTATTAACTCACTAAATTCAATTGAATTTATATCATATAATCTTATTTCTTCCATAACTTTTACCTCTTTTCCTATACATATATTAATTCTTTAAATATAATTTCTTCAACACGATTTTTAATATTGTTCATGCATCTAACCCATTCCATTTGATTAGTTGCTTTTAATTCTTCAGTTATATTTTCTTGCTCTGCAAATTGTTTCATTAACAAATGAAATCTTTCATTGGCTGTTTTATCTATTTCTAATAAATGACTTCTTAATTTATTATCAAGCCATAAAATTGTATATTCTACTTTCTTATGCTCTAATAAATATTTCAATCTTAACTTTCCATATTTACCAAGTTCACTTTTATTTACACTAGCCGAATCGACTAAATTTGGAAAGTAGAAATCACCTTTTCTTATATATTCAATTCCTTTTTTTTCATCAATAAATCTATCTTTTAATTCTTTATTTTCCATAATTTTAAATCTCCTTTTCTATACATTACAATATAATTTATCTAATTGTTCAGGTGCATAAACTCTTTGTTCATAATTTGAATATGAATTTTTTCTCTGGGGCGTATTACTATAATTAGTTTTATTATATTTATTATTACTACATCGTAAATTCTCCGACTCTTGATTCGTAAATTTTCCGTTTCTTGAATCGTAATTTTTACGGCTCATAATTTTTTCGGTTGATATATGATTTATCTTTCCAACATAGATAATATTCTTTTTTCTAAAACCTAACCTCTTTTCATATATCAATTTTACATTGTTTAGCTCTCTAAATGCTTTTGTGACTGTTTTGTCTGATAAGTTTAGTTTCTCCCCAGCCTCTTTTCTTGAAAATATTAAAAATATATTTCCATCTTCATCAATCCATTCATTTTTCATTGAAACTGATAGTCTATCTAGTAAAAGTGCATATAATAATTTACTATCTGAATTTAGTTTCTCATAATATGGATTTATAAATAGTTCTTTTGGAACTTGATAAAAAGTATTTTCAAGACATTCATTCACTTTATAAGGTATAAAATCCATAGCAATAGTTCTCCTTTCAGTTTTTTTGAACAACACTGAAAGTGCCTAAATATCAATGAATTTTGCTTTGCGGAAATTTGCGGAACAATTTTTTTAAAGATTTTAAAAATTGCGGAACATTTTTCTAAACAAAATATTGGAATTTTTGAGAATTTTTTAGAATGTAAAAAAATTGTGCTATTCTCTAAAATTCTTAGAAAATAGCACTTTTAAATATTTTTGACTGTTTTCAAATTCTATTGAATTTTCTTGAAAAACGGTCTAATATGGTCGAGGTGACAGGGATCGAACCTGCGACCTCATGGTCCCAAACCACGCGCGCTACCAACTGCGCTACACCTCGATTTTCCATGTGACTAATATAATATAACACAAAATATACAAATTTGCAAGAAATTTTAAAAAGTTTTTAAAATTTCTTGCAATATTAATCATTTTCGTATTAGAAATAAGGTTTTATTTTAACGGAAACCGCCTCCGCCTCCGCCTCCACCGAAGGAACCTCCACCTCCGCCTCCTGAAGAAAATCCGCCTCCTCCAGAAAAATAACTTTCTGCATGAGAAATCCCCCTTGAAGCACACATATTAATAAATATTATATTATCATATGAACTAAAATTAGACTGCTCTATAATTTCAGGATATATATCTTTAAATTCTTTTGCTACTTCTTTTGCAATTCCCATAATTTGAGCATATATCAAATATTCCTCAAAAATCACTACTTCAATAGCCTCTCTATCTTTAATCAATGTATATTCCTTCAAATATTTCTTTAATCCTGCTAATTCTATTGCTTCTTTCTTTAATTCTGGTGTTGCTGTATATATAGTTGAGGTGAAAATCTTAAAACTAGTTTTTTCTTCTGCTATAATTAATCCCTCATTAACTAATATATCTCTTTGTTTATCCAATATATTATCAAACCATTTTATTAATATTTGTGAATAACTTACATTACACCATTTTTCAAATTCTTTGCTTTCTAGTATACCATCTTTACTAGCCTCATACAGCATTTTAAAAATTTCTTTTTCCTGTTCATTTTCAATCATATCTGGATTTGTTTCATTTAATATTATTACTGCATTTTCCTTTTTAAATATTTTTCCACTTTCTCTTTGTTCAACTCTGATAATAGAATCTTTCATCCATTTTAAAATAATTGCTCCTAATATGTCAGTTTTGTTTTTTAGTAGTCCATAATTATATCCTATATAATAAGCTCTAAATATATCTTTTTGACAAGGTATATCTCTGTAATATGCAACATCTGATGGTATCTTTTTTCCTTCTGCTCCAAACTTCAAATTAGAAACAACCTGTTTTTTCGCAAAATTACCTAGAAAAACTATAATAAGTATAATTGGTATAAAATCAAATATTACAAAAGCCAATCCTATATCACCTATTCCACTACTATTAGATGTCCCTTGATATTTTTCACTTCCCTCTTCAGCCATATTTAAATAATATTCGAAATCATGATCTATAAAATTTGATGTATTAAATGTTTTACTTGGAAATTGTACCAACATTGTCATATATTCATCAGTATCAAGTCTACCATCAGATTTCATTTCTATGTATCCTTTTTTATTTACATATGTCAATCCAGCATAATTACCATATCCCCATACGCCTACTGTGTCTGAGATGTTAAAATTTGTATGTACTTTGATATACACACTACCAATTGAAGTAGAAAAATCATATGGTATAAAAGTCCAATAAAGCATTTGTGAATCTGTTAATTCAGATATAAACTTTGTTATATTATACTTTACTGTATACTTATGAGAACCATATTGGCTAATTCCCCAACATAACTCAACTCCATTTGAAATTTCATTAATCCCACATTTATATGCTTTATCTGATAATGAACCAGAAGTATTCCAAGACGATAATGTTGTATATGTATTTCCACTTTCTGAAACCGTTAAATTTTTAATTTTAGAATTTCCCAGATTGTAATATGGATGGTATGCTTCAGTTCCTTTATCATTATAGCAATCCCACACTTCCGTAATACTTGCATCTCCATTATTATCAATATAAATATCCATTGATATTTTACTTATTGAATTAGCTTCCACATTTTTACTTAATCCAAATATAAATAAACTAAATAAAATTATAAATGTAATTTTTAAATACCTTTTCATAATATCCCCCTTTTATTAACAATATTATTTCATAATATTTGATTTTTTACAATAATATTTATGAAAATCTTAAAAAAGTCTTGTAAAATCATAAAAAAAACATTATAATATTTGTTATGCACCAGTAGCTTAGTTGGATAGAGTGTTCGGCTACGAACCGGAAGGTCGGGGGTTCGAATCCCTCCTGGTGCACCAAAAAACGCTTGATAAAAGCGTTTTTTTATTTTTTTCAGCACTATTTATATATCCATTCTACCTCCAAGTTACATTTGAATTATTGCCTAATAAATATACCTCATTGGTATGTATCCATTATATTTAATATTAACATCATATTCAACTGTAATACATATTTATTTGACTTTCTCTTAAAGTCTGAGCTACACTCTATAATTGATTCTTAAATATTATTCTAAAAATATTTCTTACTAATGGTCCAATAAAAAATATCTGTAAAAGATAAGCCATCAAAACAGCAGTCATTAAAGTAAATATAAAATTTTGAAACTTTGTTTTAGGCATTATATACCTCCCCCTTTCTTTAAAAAGTTCTTGGTATTTTCTCTAAAAAGCGAAAAAATACCATCTAGTCGCAGACATAGACTAGACAGCATTTAATGTCTCTATTATTATATTACAAGATTTTATTTTCTTCAACAAAAAATCATATTTTTTATTTGAAATGATTCCATAATATGAAACTCTTGATTTTTCAGATTGAATTACATGTTTTCGTGTAATATTTTTTAAATTTTTTTATTTAATTACCATTGCTAGACATAAAATACGTAGCTACAGGTATTTCATCATTAATAGTATTTTTATCTAGTTTTATTTTTATAATATCTAATGATACATCTCCTAAACGTTCTATACTATCAATTCCGCCTTTACATTCTATTTTTGTTTTTGAATTAATCTCTACTTTAAGTTCAAACTCTCCACCATCAATATTATAATCTGGTAATAAATCATCAAATGTTATAGATAATATTGCTTTGTTTTTATTTATTATCTCCATATTTGTGCCTATTGGTGAAACTGTTAAATAAATAGGATTTTCTAATGTAAAGTTTTTCATCAATTCTTTTCTTAATTCTTCACCCTTTATATTACTTAATACACTAATTACATTTTGTTTTGTAGTAAGTGTATCAATAAAATAACCAACTTTTATTTCATTAATGCTTATTTCATCATTTGTTCTTCCATTTATAAACTTTAAATTGTTATTTTTATCTATTGAATATTTTTTATTATTTGATTGATTTTCAAAAACGATATTATTATCTGTTATTTCAGTTACTACACCCTCTCCATTATGAATGTATTCTTCTATATTATTAGTAATATTTTTTATAAAGTCCTTTTTTTCTATTTTTTGTCCATTTTTATATAATGTTATGTCTTCACTAGTAACAATAATTTTGATGCTTTCATTTAGATTTATATAATCTGATATTTTTTCTAATGAGCTAATTTCATTAGAATATCCTGTTACTCTTTTTTTATTTCCTTTTTCATACTTTATTTTTGTCATTTCATTTTTATCAATATCAATATTCATAGTAAGTAAACATGCTTTATTTTTTCCGTTATAATCATCTTTATAAAATTGGAATATAGCTGTTTTACTATTTTCTTTTATATCATATTGGATAAAAGTTAACTTTAGTCCTTTTTCATATTCCTGTGCTATATCCGTTAGTTCACTTTTTATTTCTAATAAATCATATACATCTGTACATAAATTATAATCTTTATCATATTCTTTACATTCATATGGTGCAAAATCATCATTATTTTCAATAAGATTATAAAAAAATATTGATACAATTATAATAAAAATTGCTATAATTATTGCTATCTTCTCTTTCATAACTCATCTCCTATATAAATTGTAATATTATTTGAGTTTTAATATCGTGTCATTACATACCGTCCCATCCTCAGCTATAGTTGATTTTCTAACAAATTTAGAATGTTTCTTTAAAACACCATAAGCATACCAATCATGAGTACAAAACACTTTACAAAACTCTGGATAACCATGTTCTTTGCAAGTGTCGAAATATAAACATTTTGATATTTCATAAGAAAAACCTTCATCATCGTCTTTTAATACTTTTGCCTTCCAGCATATTGCCTTTGCCCCATTTAAGTCATCCTTTAAACTATTTACAACTATATTATACCCATTTGGCAATACATCAGCTATTTTATATATAACAGTTAATTCTTTTTATTAATAATATTGAAATCAAGTAATTAATAATTATAATTCATTAAGCATTTGCAAATTATGTCAATTTTTGGTATAATTAATTTAATATTCGTGGGTACAGCGAAATATAATAAATGTACCATTTTAGTATAGAATGCTGTTATTTTAGTGTTCTGCTAAAAATATAAGGAGACTTTTATGAAACGGTATTTAATCACATTAATCACAATTGTATTAGTTTTTGGCTTAGTCGGATGCCATACGGAAACTGTTCCTGAAGAGAAGAACTTAGAAGTTCTTAACACTCTTGATGGAAGTACCCTTGAAAAAACTCATGAAATTGAATACCTTAAATTTATAACTACCTATGATACAGGTGATTATGATTTAAGTAGATGGAGAATAACTGACTCCAAAACAATCAATATGACCGCAAAGGTTACAAACGTTCCAGAAGGTGCAACCATATTAATTGAACATGTTCATATAGACATGTCTTTAAAATCAACTAATCCTCAACTCGACGGTTTATCACAGGATTCTATGGATGACTCCTATCATGGAACATCCCAAGACGGTTTTTGGATAAATGAAAAATATCCCTATCAAAATAAATTTGCTATAGAAGGTTTTAGCAAGGATTTAATTGATGGTTGGACATTTGTATGTGGTTCATATGGATATGGTTCTATAAGTCAAGAAAGGCTTACTGAAAAAAATCTAACAACTTATGGTAAGGTCTACGCAAATAAAATGCAAGTCGTATATGATATTCTTATCAAATATCCAAAGGAAGATTTTTATCATGTTGTATCAGTCTTGGATGAATTTCTCATTCCTATATCAAGCGAATCTTGATTTTCATAAATACTGTAATTTAATGTCCAGTTAACACCTAGTTAACTGGGCATTCTCCATAAAAAACATTTTTTCATTTTTAGATAATATAAAAATTCTCTATAACTATTATATTTACTTACCTTATGTCATTTTATTCTTAATATATAATCGTTTGTAATGCTTTACTAGATAATATAGCACCTGTAAATAGTGCAAAAAATCCTACTATTATCAATAAAATTATTAATACACAAAAATAAGATCTAGCAAAGTTCCTTAAATTAATATTATTAGTTCCTCCAAATGAAAAAACTAATATAAAAATAAATCCTATAATTGGTATTGAAAATAATATTTCATATCCAAAATACCCCCACATTGATATTGGTTTGTACTCATCTGGTATATTTTTTTGTTCTTCCATTTCTATTCCCCCTTCTATTTCATTATAATTATATTCTATACTATACAATAAAAGTTGTAAATACAAAAATAATAAAACTTTAAATTGGTTTTTAAAGTTTTATTATTTCTATCTATATAGAATTACCTATATCTGGATTATCTTCTAATATTTTATTTACTATATCTTGTTTCATATTGAATGGTATTACATACCCCCCTAGTGACCTAGCTTTTTCTCTTAAAACTGGAATTTCCTCATTAATATAAATTTTCGCTTTACCTTTACCATTTTTTGCTTCTTGCACCAAATTAGAAACTGGTGAATTACCGTCAAATGCTAAAACTACAGAACTCCTTCTTTCAAAAATTTCATAGTTAAAACTTTTATAAATTCCTAATTCCTCCGTTTCTGTTGAAACACATACTCCATTTAATTCTTTCTCTAGTAAATTATCTTTTTCAATCTCAGAAACCATTTTAGGAATAATTGCATCAATTTCAAACTTTTTATTAATTTCTTTAGAAATATCTACAATAGCTTTTTCATATCCCTGCATTTTATGTCCTATTACAAAATAAGCTTTTTCTGAACTAACCTTTTCCATTAATCTTTTTAATATTTCTTTTCCTTCTGAAGTTAAAAATGTTTCTCTTCCTTTAGCATTAAAACTTCCTCCCGCTATAATAATAGGTACTTTATTTTCTGGCAATCTTTTTATCTTATCTTTCAATACTTCTTCCGCTTCTAAATTATTATTTAATCTTAAATCAGCTTTAACTTTTCTGCTTTCTTCTATATTGTTATTTTCTAATTCCAATATTGCATCTCTTAAACTTCTGCCATTTAAAAACTTCTCAAATAAAAACTCTTTTTCATTAAAATATTTTTTACTATTTTCAATTATTTCTTCTTCTACTTCTCTCATTTTAGTAAAATCATCATCAGTTAATCCTAGCAAATTTTTTAATGCTAATTGTTCTTCTATTGTATCACTTCCATAAAATCCACATCCATCTGTTCCTTGTACACATCTAACACCATTTTTTATATATTGTTTTAATGGATGATTCTCTAAAGCATTTAAATTATTTAATCTAACATTAGAAGTTAATTGAAATTCTAGTACTGCCTTTGATTTTTTTAAGTTTTTTAATAATTTCTTTCCTTCTTTTGATTCTAGATTTGGAGTATATAATCCATGACCTATTCTTACCTTTGGAATGTTTTTTCCTTCTGGCGTTGCTTCTATTACACTTTCTATTGATTTTGATACATTTCCTCTTAAGCTATCATTTTCTCCAGCATGAATTCTAATTGTAAAATTTTCATCTTCATTTACAACATAATTTACAAGTTCTCTAATGACAGGTTTCAATTCTGTAATATCATTAATTTCTTCTCCAATAAAATCACTACCTACTACATATGGACTTTTTGCCACAGCTTTAATAACATTTAAATTATCTAGTAGATAAGAATCTCTAGTATTAACACCTTTTATAATAGTCAACGGTATTCTTCTAATTGCTGCTAAAAACCTTATTGCTACACCTGTTTCTTTTTCTATTTTAGGCATAATTTCATGAATTTCTTCCAAATATTTTATTGCTGGTTCTCCTAATTTTGCAAGTTCTGTGTCTGCCATTTCTACATATTCAATACCTTGTTTTTGATATTCTCTAGCTATCCATAATAATTTATCTTGTCTTAATGAATTAAATTCATATTGACTTCCTTTTTTATGATCTTCTATCATTCTTTTTGCATATTTTACAATGTCTTTTTCTGGTATTTTATTAATATCTTTTATTTGTATTTTCTCTTCTGATACCTTACCTTTAGCAAAAATATAACGATAAATATATACTTTTTCTAAATTTGTAAATACTGCTTGCCCGTCTTTTAATATTACTAGGCTATTTCTAATTTTTGAAATGTTATATTCTGCATTTTCTAAATTGTTTAAAATAAAATCTGCAAAGTTAATAAATGTATTATCATCAATTTTTCTAGTTAAATATTTTCCAGTAAGATTGCAATCTTTAAATTGTTCTTCTACTTTTTTTCTTTGTTTTAATATTTTTTCTTCTTGTATCTTTGACATTTTCAATTTTAATTTTTTTATATAATATAATGGATACTTTATTTGACGCACTATACCTAATGCTATTAAAACATCGGGGGTTAAATTAGCATTCATATGAGTATGTAAATCAGTTCTAAATTTAGATTTTTTTAATATGTAAGATTTAATAATGGTTTTATCAATAGGCAATTTATAATTTTTAGTTTGTGACATTAAGGTTTTTGAAATTGCTGGGATTTTGGCTTTTATTTCTATTACTCCATTTTCATAAATATTAGCAATTTTTATGCCCCCCATTCTAAAAATATAAACAATCTCATTGTCTCCATTGATACTAGCAGGAATTGTTCCCTCTATTATTTTCATATCCTTTTCGTTTTTAGTTGTCTCTACACCACATAAATTTGCTAAATTTGTAATTAAATTACCTGTATTATGATTTGGTGTCTCTAATATATATTTTATTTCATCCTTATTAATTTTATATAAATTAACTATAATATCTTTTTCTTTATCTAAATAAAATCTGTTTAATAATATATCTTTCATTTTTTATCCCCTCATAAATCAAAAAAATATTTATATATCATTTTAACATGTTTCTTTTTATTTTTCAATATTTATGTCAACTTTTTAATATATAATTCCTTGATTCTTTTTATAATTCTCCATTTCTTTAAAACATTCTTTTCTATCAATTTGCTTTAAATCTATTAAATCTACGTTTTCACCTTTTAAAAACTCATAAATTTTGTCATCTCTAAATCCTATACTACCTGCATCTTCTTTTGTACATCCATAATATACCGTTTTTATATTGGCCCAAATAATAGCAGATAAGCACATTGGGCATGGTTCACATGAAGTATATAATTCATACTCAGATAAATCATATGTATTTAACTTTTTACACGCTTCTCTTATTGCAACAATTTCTGCATGTTGGGTTGGATCTTTTTCTTTCAATACTCTATTATTTCCATTTGATATAATTTCTCCTTCTTTATTTACTATTACTGCACCAAATGGTCCTCCTTCTAAATCCATCCATTTTTTAGAATTTTCTTTTGCTATTTTCATATATTTATTCATTTTCTTCCTCCTTTATTCTTTTTATTGTATCATATTCGTTTTCAATTTTCCATATAATTTATGGGGTGAGTCTTTTGATTATAAAGTCTTTTAAAATTAATAAAAATTTAATAATAATCATTACTATTATTATAACTTTATTTACTAGCATTATATTATTTTATTCATTTGCAAATGACACACAAGAAACTAATAATACTAACTTTATAAAATGGGTTGATTTTAATATAACTTCTGAAGCTCTAAATTTAACAGCAAAGCTTGATATTGACTCACATAATAATAATAATAATAATAATGGAATAATATATAACTGGATTGAATTATTAGCTTATCTAGCTTGTAAAAATGGTGGAGATTTTAAAAGTTTCAAAAAATCTGATTTAGATACTTTAGTAAATAAATTATCTAATGTTGAAACCATATCAGATTTGACAAATAATTTAAAATTCTATGATTATTACTATGAAAGTTACTCTGCTGTACTTAGCAACTTTATTGGAAATTACGAAATTGAAACAGAAAATGAAGATGGTACAAAATCTTTTAAATCTCGTTATGGTTTAAAAGCATTTTTACCAATTGCTAAAAATTATTCTTTTTCTCATTATGATGACTTTGGAAATTCGAGATCTTATGGATTTAAAAGAACTCATTTAGGAAATGATTTAATGGGAAGTATTGGCATTCCAATTATTGCTGTTGAATCTGGTATAGTAGAAAATTTAGGCTGGAACCAATATGGCGGTTGGAGAATAGGAATTAGAAGTTTTGACACAAAAAGATATTATTATTATGCACATTTAAGAAAAAATCATCCTTATGTAGAAGGTTTAGAAGAAGGAAAAACAGTTAATGCTGGTGATGTAATAGGATATTTAGGAATGACTGGATATAGCACAAAGGAAAATGTGAATAATATTAATGTTCCTCATCTTCATTTTGGTATGCAACTAATATTTGATGAGTCTCAAGTAGATAGTCCTAATGAAATTTGGATTGATGTTTATCAAATTATTGAATTCTTAAAAAAATCTCGTTCTGAAGTTTATATGAATAATAAAGAAACAAAAGATTATGTTAGAAAATATGCATTTAATGAAAATACTTCTTTTTAATATTATATTTTTAAACATTAACTTGCCTTAATTTGTATTTTAATTATATCTGTGTTATAATTAATCTCTATACTATACAGAAAGGGGAGAGATTATTTGAATTCTTTAGCAGATTTAGTTAAATGGTGTCTCATTGATCAGGCCTTTCAAAAAGGTCGTTGTAATGAGTCCATTATTGGAACAATAACAAAATCCGTTAACTATAACGGAAAAACATCTGATGTTATTGTTACAATAACACCAGAAGACATTAGATCAAAAAAGATGCAGTGCAATGATCACGTGTACTACATCTATTAATCTCACCACCACCCAAAAGCTTATATTGCTTACGGGTGGTCTCTTTTTATTTTTTCCCTAGTACAATATTGAATTCTTTATTTATCTTTCCTCTTATAATCTTTAAATTCACTTCATCATTTGGTTTTTTTGTATAAATATATTCTCTTAAATCATTCATAGTATTTAGCTCTATATTATCAATACTTGTAATAATATCTCCATTTTTTAATTCTGTATTATCTGCTGGACCATTACTAGTAATTTGCGCAACATAAATTCCCTTTTGAAAATTATTATTTAAATTTGTATTTAAATATGGTACTACTTCTTTATCATAAGCATAAATGCCTATAGTTGCTTCTTCAAAACTTCCTATTTGTTTAAAACTTTCAATAATTGGTCTTATAATATTAATAGGTATTGCAAAGCCAATTCCTTCAGCAGTAGATATTTTAACTGTATTAATTCCTATAATATCTCCATTTGGATAAATCAAAGGCCCCCCACTATTTCCAGGATTAATAGTAGCATCTGTTTGTATTAAATCTGTCATATAAGAAGATTTGCTTTCTTCTTCTATTTTTATTGTTCTATTTTTTGCACTTATTATTCCTGACGTTACAGTCCTTCTAAATTCAAATCCAATAGGATTCCCGAATTGCATATACCGTTTCTCCAACTCTTATGCTTTTAGAATCTCCTAAAGTAACATACGGTAAATTTTTCGCATTTATTTTTGTAATAGATAAATCTAAATCACTATCACTCCATACTACTGTTCCATCATAATTTGTCCCATTTTCTAACGTTATATAACATCTACTATACTTACTGCCTGTCACATGTTCATTACTTACTATATATCCATCTTCTGTCACAATAAATCCTGTCCCTAGTCCTAATTCACTTTCTGAACTTTTTGATAATATGCTATTACCTGTTTCTTTTAATTTTGAAATACCCACAACCTTTTCTGTCGTTTCTTCTAAAACATCTGCAATTTTCTTGCTATTATTCTGAACGTTTTCCACAGTTTGTTCTTTTAATGTGGATTGTGTCCTTGTTGCAACATAATTATCATTAATTTCTATCTTTTGGTATGTATTATATAAATAAAAAGCAACAACCCAAAGAATTGATAAAATGATAAATATTTTTAATGATTTTTTTAAGTATTTTCTTTTTTTTATTTTTTTCAAATATTCCACCTCAAAAATATTCTTTCCAACTTTAGCAATTTTAAACTAAACTCTTTTTTTTTATGAAACTTTTAGTATCAGTTATAAAATTCTATTGACATTTTTAAGTAAAAAAATATATAATTTGACTAAATAATACAATAAAGGTAAAAGGTGAATAAAATGGAAAAGGATGTTTATGAGTTAACTAATGCTCAGAAAAGTATTTGGAATACAGAATTATTTTATAATGGTTCTAATATTAATAATATTTGTGGTACAATAAATATTTTTGAACCACTTGATATTAATGCTTTAAAAGAAGCTCTTCATTTAATTGTTGCTGAAAATGATAATCTTCACGCTCAATTTTATATTAAAGATGGTTGCATATATCAATCTTTTAAAAAAGATCTTGATTATAACATAGATGTTTTAGAAATTTCCTCTAAAACAGATTTGCGTAAACTTGAAAGAAAAATGAGATCTCATATTTTTGATATTTTACATTCAGATTTATTTGATTTTAAAATTTTCAAATATCCTGATTCAACAGGTGGTGTTGTTGTTAACATTCATCATCTTATCTCTGATTCTTGGACTTTGGGTTTAATTGCAAAAAATATTATCAAGAAATATTATAGTATTTCTCATAATATTCCTATGGAAACCAATAAAGCTTCTTACATCGACTATATTAATTATGAACAAAAATATCTATCAAGTAATAAATTTCAAAAAGATAAAGAATTCTGGCAAAACTATTTAGAAAATCGTCCAGATAGTATTACTATGCCTACTTTCAAAAAAAATATAAAACAAAACTTTTCTTACAAGGCAAAAAGAAAGATACTTCATTTACCTTCTAGCCTAATAAAGAAAATGAATGACTTCTGTCATACTCATAATGTCTCTTTATTCAATTTATTTATGGCTGTTTATTCTATTTATATTGGTAGAGTTAATCATTCTAATGACTTTATTCTAGGTACACCTATCTTAAACAGAACTTCTGTTAGTCAAAAAGATACAATGGGAATGTTTATTAATACTGTCCCTGCACGTATAAAAATAGAAGATAATTTAGACTTTTCTACTTTCGTTAGTCAAATTGCTACTAATTTTACTTCTATTTACAGACATCAAAAATATTCTTATCAAAATATCTTAGAAGATATAAGAAAGGAAAATTCTAAAGTTCCAAACCTTTATCAAGTACTTTTATCTTATCAAATAACTAAAATTAAAACTGATGATGATATAAAATATTCTTCTGAATGGAGTTTTAATGGTTCTATTTCTGATGACTTTGACATTCATCTTTTTGACTTGAATGATTCTGGTTCTATTAATATTGCTTATGATTATAAAATATCAAAGTATACAGATTTAGATATTAGACAAATTCATTCTAGAATTTTATATATAATTTCACAAATCTTAAAAAACCCAAAAATAAATTTAAAAGACATTTTAATTACGACACCTAAAGAATTAAACGCAATTTTAGCACTTTCAGAAAAAAATGATTGTTCTTATCCTTCTAATAAAACAATTTCTCAACTATTTGAAGAACAAGTACAACTAACTCCTAATAATATTGCTATTAAATACAATGGTTCTTATTTAACTTATGATGAGTTAAATAAAAAGGCTAATCAAGTAGCTCATTTTTTAAGAAATATAGGAATAAAACCAAATGATGTGGTTGCCATTCGCTTAAACAAATCTCTTGAAATGGTAGTTGGAATTTTAGGTATTTTAAAAGCAGGTGGCTGTTATTTACCTATCGACTTATCTTATCCACAAGAAAGAGTATCTTTCATGTTAAAAGATAGCTCAGCAAAAATCTTTTTAACAAACAAACTTCATCAAAAAGATTTAAATATTCCTATTGAATGTTATTTATTAGATAATGTAGATTCTAATCCTATTTATAAAAACGATACTATTAATTTGCCTTGTCTTAATTCACCTGAGGATTTAATTTATATTATATATACTTCAGGCTCTACTGGTACTCCTAAAGGAGTTATGTTGTGCCATAGAAATGTTGTACGTTTAATAAAAAACAGCAACTTCCAGTTTGATTTTAACCAAAATGATGTATGGACTATGTTTCATTCAGTTGCTTTTGACTTCTCTGTTTGGGAATTATATGGCTCTTTATTATATGGTAGTAAATTAATATTAGTACCTGAGCCAACTGCAAAAGATCCTAAGAAGTTTTTGCAACTATTAAGAGATGAAAAAGTAACTGTATTAAATCAAACTCCTACTTATTTTTATAACTTATTAGATAGAGAACTTTTAAATACTGATAATTCTTTATCTGTTCGTTATATCATTTTTGGAGGAGAAGCTTTAAAGCCAAATTTAGTACGACCTTGGAAGGAAAAATATTCTTTTACTAAAATAATTAACATGTATGGAATTACTGAAACAACAGTTCATGTTACATTTAAAGAACTAAGTGATGAAGATTTGCTTTCTAGTGATTCTAATATTGGAAAACCAATACCTACTTTAAAAGTATACGTTATGGATAAATATCTTAATATTTTGCCTTTTGGTGTAGAAGGTGAAATGTGTGTAAGTGGGCTTGGTGTTTGTAAAGGTTACTTAAATCGTCCTGAACTTAATAAAAATAGATTTGTTAAAAATCCTTATTATCCTGATGAAATCTTATACCATTCTGCCGATAATGCTGTACTTGACTCTAATGGAGACTTGTATTATATGGGTAGAATTGATAATCAAGTAAAAATTAGGGGATTTCGTATTGAAATTGGAGAGATAGAAAGCAAATTATTAAAACATCCTCATATTAATAAATGTGTCGTATTACCTAAAAAGAACGGAGATACAGACTCTTATCTTGTGGCATATGTAGTAATGGATGAAAAAGAATCTGTTGATAATTTAAAAACTTATATTTCAAAACTTGTTCCAGAATATATGGTACCAAACTTTTTCGTATTTTTAGACAAATTACCTCTTACTAGCAATGGAAAAGTTGATAGAAAAGCTTTATTATCAATGGAAATTAAAGTTGAAAAAAAGAAAAAATACATTGCTCCTAGAAATGATTTTGAAAAAACATTTCAGTCAATCTTAGAAAATTCTATGCATATAAAACAAATTGGTATTGATGATAACATTCTAGAACTAGGTGCAGACTCACTTACTTTAATGAAAATTACAATAGAATTACTTGAAGAAAATTATCTTGTTAATATTCAAGATATTTATGAGTTAAAAACAATAAGGGAAATTTCAGATAATTTCTATTATCCTAAAAAATCTAATGTATATAAAAGAACCATTTCTGATAATATTTTTTACAACTTTAAAGAAGATTTTTCACCAGAAAAATTATCTGTAAAAAATATTTTATTAACTGGTGCTACTGGTTATTTAGGTGTTCATATATTAAATGAATTAATGCACAAAACAAATAGTAATGTTTATTGCGTTGTTCGTCATAAAAATGGAAAAGACTCCAAAGAAAGATTATTAAATAAACTATCTTTCTATTTTGGAAACTCTATGTTACAATATGTAGATAGTCGTATTCATGTATTAGTTGCAGATATTTCTTTACCACAATTAGGTTTATCTAATGAAGAATATCATAAACTAGGAGAAACCATTGATTTGGTTATTCATTCTGCAGCTATTGTTGACCATTATGGTAATAAGGACTTATTTGAGCTAATCAATGTAACTGGAACTAACCATATCATTGATTTTTGTAAAGATTTTTCTATTTATATGAACCATATATCTACTACTTCTATATCAGCTTCACTTCCTGAAAACGCAAAACCTAGTATTTTTGATGAACATGTCCTTTACATAGGTCAAAATTATTCTGAAAATATTTATATAAAAACTAAATTTGAAGCTGAATACAATATTTTAGAAGCTATTTTGCACTCTGATTTAAAAGCATCTATTTATCGTCTTGGAAATATATGCGCTAGATACTCTGATGCGAAATTTCAAGAAAATGATGATAAAAATGCCTTCTTAAATAGAGTTATAACTCTTTCTAAATTAGATAAATTAGCTAATTCTTTCTCTAATTTTAAGATTGATTTAAGCCCTGTTGATACTTGTGCAGATATTATCTCTTCTTTAATATTACTTAATAGTAGTTATCAAAAAGTATTTCATATATACAACAATCAAGAAATAAAATTAGTTGATTTAATTAATCAATTAAAACCCGAAAATCAAAAAATTAAAGTAGTATCTGATGAAAAATTTTATGAATATATTAAAAACAAATCAGATATCTTAGGAATAATAAATGACTTAACAAGTAAATCTTCTTACAACTCTAATATTATTATGAAAAACGATTTTACTATTAATTACATGAAAAATTCACATTTATCTTGGCCAACAATCGACAAAAATTATATTAATAAATTCTTTAAAAAATATATTAACAAAGGAGACTAAAACAAATGAAGAAAAAAATTAACACTTGCTTTTTGCGAATTATTTTATTGTATTTAATAATTCCAATTTTAATAGCATTATGTTTATACCCCGTCTTACCCAAGATACTAAATTATCCACCTGAGAGTGTAGATAATCAATTTCAAGTTGAATTTGATGGAGTTACATACACTCGGACAATATGTTTTATTGATTATGATTATTGTATTTTGTAGCTTAATTATATTATTTATCAGAGCTTACTTGATATATAAACAATTTTATAAATTAAGTGAAAATAATGAAAAACTATCATCACAAAAAAAGTTATTAATTTTACACAAAATCAGAGGTTTTTGCTATAATACACCTTACTTATTATATTTTCTAGAAATATTATTACCTTTAATATTTTTACCTTTGACATTTATTATAATAGATGCTTATCCTGTAACTATTTTAAAAATATGTTTGATTTATTTATCATTTTTTACATTAGCATCTGTAATAAGTTTTGTATTTTCAAAAAATGAATTTGGATATATATTAAATTTACTAAATACAATGTATCCTGATTTGATGCAAAAAATAGAATTAGAATATTCTGAAAAAAGAAGGAGTAAATTAAAATCACTCCCAGTCAAGTTAATATTACAATTTTCTCCTTTAGTACTTGTATCTTTAATCTTCATCTCTCTTGTAGGTTATGTACAAGCTTCTAAAAAAACTGGAGATATTTACTATAACTCTTATTTAACAATAATTTCTAATTCTTTTGATAAAGTTTTTGATTCAAAAGAAGAAATAGAAACAACTTTAAAAAATATAACATTATTAGATGACTCTCATCAATATTTTATTATTGATAGTAATGGAAATCAACTTGTATCAGATAATTCTAAATTAGAAAACTTTTTTGTTAAATATACTTTAGAAAAGTCAGAAATGCAAAATGGAAGAACATATGATTATTTTTGCTTAGATAGTGAAGGTATTGCAATAAAATGTTATTTAACTAATGGTGATTTTTGTTATGCAGGTTTTAAATATAATACTATGCAACCGACATTTTTAAAAGCTATTTTAACTTGTGATATTGTTTTATATATTATAATTTTCTTTATATTAGTTTATGTTTCTGTTTCACTTTCGAGAGAAATAAAAACAGTTTCAAATAAACTAAAAGAAATTGCTTCTACTAATAAAAATGATATTAATTTAAATAATAATTTAATTGTTACATCCGAAGATGAATTAGCAGACCTTTCTTTATCATTTAATTTAACACAAAGCTTTACTAAAAATAATGTAAATCAATTAAAATCAAACCAATCAATGTTAATGGAACGTGAAAGATTAGCTTCTTTAGGACAACTAATTGGTGGTATAGCACATAATTTAAAAACACCTATCATGTCTATCTCAGGAGCAGCAGAAGGTTTATCTGATCTTGTTAAAGAATATGATTCTTCTATTGATGATCCAGATGTAAACTCTCAAGATCATCACGATATTGCTAAAGATATGAATTCTTGGATTGTTAAAATCAAAGATTATACAGAATATATGTCAGATATTATTACAACAGTAAAAGGACAAGCTGTTAATCTTTCAAATGAAGAAGATATTTCTTTTACAATTGAAGAATTATTAAAAAGAGTAAATATCCTAATGAAACATGAATTAAAAAATGCTATTATTTATTTAAATATTTCACTAAAAACTGACGAAAATACTATAATTCATGGAGATGTAAATAGTTTAGTCCAAGTAATTAATAATATGGTTTCAAATTCAATCCAAGCATATGAAGGAAAAACAGAACAAACAATTGATTTGATAGTTGAAAAAGAAGACAATAATCTACTTATTTCAATTAAAGATTATGCATCTGGACTACCAGATAAAGTAAAAGAAAAATTATTTAAAGAAATGATAACTACTAAAGGAAAAAATGGAACAGGATTAGGCTTATATATGTCATATTCTACAATAAAAGCACACTTCAATGGCAATATTACAGTTGATTCTGAATTAGGAAAAGGTACTACTTTTACTATAACATTACCTTTACAATAGTTTTACTTATAAATAACTAAAAAATGAATTAAACTTAAAGTTTTATTTATAAAACATTACAAGTTTAATTCATTTTTATTTTATATTATCACACTCAAAGTGTTACTATATAAAAATTGGTTATTTTTTACATAATTTTTTTAACAAAATCTATTGATTTTTCTAGCATTTATTAATATAATGTGAACAAATATTAATAAAATGGGGAATTAATATGAGAAAAGGATTGCAAAATTTAGAAAATAATGAAAATAATAATTATAAAATTATAGCCGTTGATGATGAAGAAGGTATTATTGATTCTTTATCTATATTTTTAAAAAGATCTGGCTATAATTTTACAGGTGTTACAGACCCTCAATTAGCAATTGAAAAAGTAAAAAATGAGCATTTTGATTTAATGATTTTAGACTTCATTATGACTCCATTTCATGGTGATCAAGTAGTAGAAGAAATCAGAAAATTTAATAAAGACTTGTATATTTTGTTACTAACTGGACATAAAGATTTAGCTCCTCCTTTAGAGACAATTAAACGATTAGATATTCAAGGATATTGTGAAAAGGGAGACAAATTTGATCAGTTGCTTTTATTAATTGAGTCTGGAATTAAATCTATTAAACAAATGAATCAAATCAAAAAAATTAATGATGAATTATCAGATACTTACGAAAAGTTAGAAAGTGCTTACTTAGAAAGTATTCAAACTCTACGTTATACAGTAGAAGCAAAAGATACTTATACTCGTGGTCACTCTGATCGTGTTTCTGAATATTCTGTTTTAATAGGAAAATATTTAGGATTACCAGAAGCAGATTTAAATACTTTAAGAATTGGTGGTTTATTCCATGATATTGGAAAAATCGGTGTTCCTGACGCAATTTTACAAAAAAACGGAAAACTTGATGATGATGAATATTCTCAAATAAAGCAACATCCTAATATTGGTGTTCATATTTTGTCACACGCAAAAATATTTCAAAATATTTTACCAATTGTTGAACATCATCATGAAAAATATGATGGTACTGGATATCCAGGCAAATTAGCTGGTGAAAATATTCCATATTTGGCAAGAATTGCTTCTATTGCTGATAGTTTTGATGCAATGACATCAAAACGCGCTTATAGAGATTCTTTACCTATTGATATTGTTATTTCTGAATTCGAAAAATTTAGAGGAACTCAATTTGACCCTAATATTGATGATGTTTTCTTAGATATTTTGAAAAATCATTATGACGAAATTGAAGAAATTAGAAATAAATATATGACAGAGTAAAATATTTATTCATGTAATAAAGAATAAGTCATATAATAAAAAATATAATAATTGAATGTGATTGAAGAATAAATTAGAAAATTTTAAAATAGCTAAATGAGGGAACCCAAAATTCTTTTGGGAAGTATCATTTAGCTATTTTTAGATTTTATATTTGTTCGTATTGAGCCGAAATTATTATATTTTTTATTATATGACTTATTCTTTTATATAAAATTCTATATTTTATACTTTCATTGATAATCCAACTTTTTGTCTTTCTTTATCAATCTTAATAACCTTAACTTTTACAACATCTCCAACTGATACAATATCAGATGGATTTTTAATAAATTTTTCACTCATTTCAGATATATGTACAAGACCATCATGTTTAACACCTATATCCACAAAAGCTCCAAAATCAATTACATTTCTTACTGTACCTGTTAATACCATTCCCTCTTTTAAATCCTCTAATTTTAATACATCACTACGTAAAATTGGCTTTGGCATATCTTCACGAGGATCTCTTCCTGGTTTTGAAAGCTCTTCTATAATATCTGTTAATGTCATTTCTCCTACATTTAAATCTGTTGAAGTTTTTGCAATATCAACTGTTTTTAATTTATTTTGTATAGCTTCTAATTTTTCTTTATCTTTTAAGTCTTTTTTATCAAAGCCAATCTCATTTAATAATTTCTCCGCAACTTCATAACTTTCTGGGTGTACAGCAGTTATCTCAAGAGGATTATCTCCATCTAATATTCTTAAAAATCCTGCACATTGTTCAAATGCTACTTTTCCAAGTTTAGGAACTTTTAATAATTGCTTTCTATTTTTTAATTTTCCATTTTCATCTCTATATTTTACAATATTTTTTGCAATAGTATTATTAATTCCTGATACATAAGATAATAAAGATGGTGTTGCAGTATTTACATCAACTCCTACTTTATTAACGCTATCCTCTACTACTCCAGTTAAACTCTCGGCTAATTTTTTTTGGTTTACATCATGCTGATATTGTCCAACTCCTATAGCTTTTGGATCTATTTTTACTAATTCTGCTAATGGGTCTTGTAATCTCCTTGCAATTGATATTGCACCTCTAATAGAAACATTTATATCTGGGTATTCTTCTGTTGCTAGTTTTGATGCAGAATAAACAGATGCTCCCGCTTCACTTACAATTACATAATGTACATCTCTTTTTGTATCTTTTATCATGTCTGCTACAAACATTTCAGACTCACGAGAAGCTGTTCCATTTCCTATTGCAATCATATCTACTTTATCTTTTTCAATTAGTTTAAGTAATTCCCTTCTAGCTCCTACAACATCATTTTGAGGTTCTGTTGGATATACTGTTGTATAATCTAACAACTTTCCTGTTTCATCTATTATTGCTATTTTACATCCAGTTCTATATGCAGGATCAAATCCCATAACTGTTTTACCTTTTATAGGAGCTCCTAGTAGTAATTGTTTTGAATTTTTTCCAAATACTTTTATTGCCTTTTCTTCTGCTTTTTCTGTTAAATCTGAACGTATTTCTCTATCAACTGAAGGTTCTATTAATCTTTTGAAACTATCTTCAATCGTTGTTTTTAACATTTCTGTAAATTGAGTTGTATTTTTTATTATATCTTTTTCAATATATTTCAATATTTTCTCTTCTGGTTTTTCTAATTTAATTTTTAAAAATTCTTCTTTTTCTCCTCTATTAATTGCTAAAATTCTATGACTTGGAATAAATTTTATTGCCTCTTGGTATTCATAATACATTTCATAATTAGACTTTTCTTCAGGCTTAGATGCTCTAGTTACTACTTGACCTTCTCTATAACATATTCTCTTTATTTCTTTTCTATATTTAGCATTATCTGAAATATCTTCAGCAATAATATCTAATGCTCCTTGTATTGCATCTTCAACAGTTGCAACAACTTTATCTTTGTTTTTCTTATCTTCATCAGATAATTTATCAATATTTACATATTCTTTTGCAACTTCTTCTATTGGTTTTACTTCTTTTTGTTCTATAATTATTTTTGCTAATGGTTCTAAGCCTTTTGCTTTAGCTACTGTTGCTCTTGTTTTTTTCTTTTGTTTATATGGTCTATATATGTCTTCTACCTCTGATAATGTTTTTGCTATAGCAACTGCTTGCAATATTTCATCAGTTAATTTTCCTTGTTCATCTATTGACTTTATAATTTCTTCTTTTCTTTTTTCTAAATTTCTTAAGTATGTTAGTCTTTCTCCTAAATCCCTAAGGATTTCGTCGCTTAATCCTCCTGTTACTTCTTTTCTATATCTTGCAATAAACGGTATAGTATTACCCTCATCTATTAATTTTACTGTACTTTCAACCTGATTAGGCTTTATATTTAATTCTTCTGCAATCGTATTTATTATCTTATCCATTTGTTATTCCTTCCTTAACCAAATATTTATTTACTTTATAACTCGAATTTTTCTATTCTACACCTAAATATTCATTATAAGTAACTTCTCTATCTATCACTTTACCATCTTCTTTAATATCAATAATTCGATTTGCTACTGTTTGAGTTAATTCATGGTCATGTGATGTAAATAAAATATTTCCAATAAACTTCTTCATTCCTTCATTGACAGATGTTATACTTTCCATGTCCAAATGGTTTGTTGGTTCATCAAAAATTAAAAAGTTCGCTCCCGATAACATCATTTTTGATAAAACACATCTTACTTTTTCTCCTCCTGATAAGACTTTAACTTCTTTTAATGCTTCATCACCTGAAAATAACATTCTTCCTAAGAAACTTCTAACATATGTTTCGTCTGGATCTTTCGAATATTTTCTAAGCCATTCTGTTACATTCTCATCAGTTTCAAACAAATAATTATTATCCTTTGGGAAATAATTTTGTGTAATTGTAGTTCCCCATACTAACTCTCCTGCATCTGGCTCTAATTCTCCTGCAATTATTTGAAATAATACTGTTTTAGCAAGTTCATTATCTGCTAAAAATGCAATTTTGTCTCCCTGTTTTACATCAAAAGAAATTCCGTCTAATAATTTTACGCCATCTACTGTCTTAGATATATTTTTTACTTGTAATATTTCTTTTCCAGGTTCTCTATCTGGTTTAAAGTCTACATATGGGTATTTTCTATTAGATGGTTTTATATCATCTAGTTCTATTTTTTCTAGAGTTTTCTTTCTAGATGTTGCTTGTTTTGATTTCGATGCATTAGCACTAAATCTTGCAATAAAATCTTGTAATTCTTTTATTTTATCTTCTTTCTTTTTATTTTGTTCTCTTGCTTGTTTTAATGCTAATTGGCTAGATTCATACCAAAAGTCATAATTTCCTGGATAAACTTTTATTTTTCCGAAATCAACATCTGCTATATGTGTGCAAACTTTATTTAAAAAGTACCTATCATGAGATACTACAATTACAGTATTCTCAAATTCCATTAAAAACTCTTGTAACCAGTTAATACTTTTTAAATCTAAATCATTAGTAGGTTCATCTAGTAAAAGTACATCTGGATTTCCAAATAAACTTTGAGCTAATAAAACTTTTACTTTATCTCTGGCTTCTATTTCTTTCATTAATTTATAATGATTTTCAGGAATAATACCTAAATCATTTAAAAGTTTTGCTGCATCTGACTCTGCATTCCATCCGTCTAATTCAGCAAATCTTTCTTCTAATTTTGCTGCCTTCATTCCATCTTCTTCTGAAAAATCTGGTTTACTATAAATTGCATCTTTTTCCTTCATTATGTCATACAACTCTTTATTTCCCATAATTACTGTATCCATAACAGTACAATCTTCATAAGCAAAGTGGTCCTGTTTTAAAACAGATAGTCTTTCTCCTTTATCTAAACTTACATCTCCTTTGCTTGGTTCTATCTCTCCTGATAAAACTTTTAAAAATGTAGATTTCCCAGCGCCATTTGCTCCTATAATTCCATAACAATTTCCTTTTCCAAAACGTATATTTACATCTTCAAATAACACCCTTTTTCCAAATCTAACTGTAACTCCATTTGCACTTAACATTTCTTATCCTCCTAATTCTAAATCGATGGTATTATATATCATTTTTGGTTTATTTTCAAGTAAAAAACGCTTTTAAGTTTTACTATAATATAAAAAAAGTAGAACTGTCTTATTTAAACAATTCTACTCTATATTTAATCATCAAATAATAATTTCATTCCCCATAAACCAGATATTCCTACTAAAGCATATATAACTCTTGAAATCCAAGTCATCTCTCCAAATATAACTGCTACTAAGTTAAAATTAAAAAATCCAATTAATCCCCAATTAATAGCTCCAATTATAATTAAAACTAAAGCTATTTTATCTATAACTTTCATTTTTTCCTCCTTTACTTTTCTTTTGTACTTATTATATGCTATTTTTTTTTGTTTATACATATTGTTGAATTTTTTTATTTTATATGATATTTTGTATATATTAAAATAAAAGAGAGGGATTTTTATGAAAAAAAATTTAAAAAGTAAAAAAAATAATAATAATAAAATAGCTATTACTTTTTCATTTGTTATTATTTTAATTGTTGGTTTTTTATTTTATAACTTTATACTAAAGCAAAATGATATTGAAAAATCACAATCACAGATTAGCTCTAATTCTGAATCAACCACAACTCAAGTCACAGATACAACTTTTACAATGACTGCGATTGGAGATGTTATGTGTCATAATACACAATATTGGGATGCTTATAATAAAGAATCAGATACTTATGATTTTTCTTATGTATTCAAAAATATTAGTCATTACATACAAAATTCAGACATTTCTATTGGAAATTTAGAAACTAGCTTTGCTGGAAAAGACCGTGGTTATAGTAACTATCCAACCTTTAATTCCCCTGATGCATTAGCTTATAATTTGAAAGATATGGGACTTGATATTATTTCAACAGCTGGTAATCATTGCTTAGATATGGGATTCAGTGGACTATCAAGAACTATTGACGTTCTTGATGATGCTGGTATTAAACACCTTGGAACTTATAAGACCCAAGAAGAACAAGATAAAATTTTAATTCAAGATGTTAAGGGCGTTAAAATAGCATTTATTGATTATACTTACGGAACCAATGGTATTCCCGTTCCCTCTGATAAACCTTTTTCTGTTAATTTGATTGATAAAGATTTAATAACTAAACACATTAATAAAGCAAAATCTGAGGGAGTTGATATGATTGTAGCTTGTATGCATTGGGGAACAGAATATAGAACAACTGCAAACTCTGAACAAGAAGAATTAGCAGATTTCTTATTTCAGAATGGGGTAGATGTAATTTTAGGAAATCATCCTCATGTATTAGAACAAATGGAAAAAAGAACTATTACTTTAGCTGATGGATCTACAAAAGATGGTTTTGTTATTTATGCATGTGGCAATTTTATTTGTGACCAAAATGCCGAAAATACAAGAAACTCTATTATATTAAATTTAACAATAACTAAACATTCAGATGGAAAAATTACAATTGATAAAGCTAATTATATTCCTATATATATGTATAAAGGATCTTCTTCTAAATTAAAAAGAATGAAAATATTAGATATAGAAAAATCAATTAGTGATTACGAAACTGGCACCGACACTTCTATAGGTCAAGCTACATACATAGACCTAAAAAAACAATTAGAAAAAATAAAAAACATTGTAGGTAATGAAATAAATTAATAAACATTATATAAATATACCAGTTAACTTTTATAAAAGCTAACTGGTATATTTTATTTTAACATATCTTTTTTATTTAACCATAAAGTAACTGCTATTGTCATTATAATAGCTATTAAAACCATTATCAAAAATCCCATTGGACTATTTTCAAATGGTAGCTTAACATTCATTCCCCAAAAACTAGAAATCATAGTTGGAACTGCTAAAATAATTGTTATAGATGTTAAAAACTTCATAACCCCATTTAAGTTATTTGAAATAATAGAAGCATATGCATCCATTGTTCCATTTAAAATATTACTATAAATTTGTGCCATTTCAATAGCTTGTCTATTTTCAGTAATAGCATCCTCTAATATTTCTTCATCTTCTTCATAAAGTTTTACTATCTTTCCTCTTAGCGTCTTTTCCATTACAATTTCATTTGATTTTAAAGAAGTTGTAAAATATACTAAACTCTTTTCTAAACTTAATAATTTTAATAATTCTTTATTTTGCATTGAATTTTTTAAAATATATTCTGCTATTTCTGTTTCTTTATTTATTTGTTTTAAGTAATTTAAATAATATGATGAATTCAAATATAAAATTTGAAAAATAAATCTTGTTTTTTTATATGTCTGAAAATTTTTTATTTTTCTTTTTTCAAAACTCTCAATTATTTTATTCTTTCTTAATGAAACTGTTAAAAAAAACTCATCTCTAACCACTATCATTCCAAGTGGCATAGTAGTATATATCTCATTTTCTTCTCCTTTTTCACTAATTGGAACATCAACTACAAAAAGTATTGTGTTATCGTCTTCCTCTTTATCAATTCTGGCCTTTTCCTCATAATCTAATGCATCTCTAATAAAATCTTCCTGAATATTTATATTCTCACATACCTTTTTTATTTCATTTTCAGACGGGTTTACTAAATTAATCCATGATCCTTTTTTAAATTCTCTAATTTCTTGAAATTCATTTGTTTCAATATCTGTATTATATATTTTTAGCAAACCTCTCACCTCTTCTATTTTCTTTAATACTATTAATTTTAGACTTCAAAAATAAATTTGTCAATAACATTACTTTTATATGTTTTCAAAAATTATCTATAACTTCTATTTTCTTTTATATTGCACATTTTCATTATATATTCTTTTAATACAGTTACCATTAACTCTTCATTATCTTTATTTTTATTCATAAGTGGAATATCATGTTGTAAACAATATCCTAATTTAGCTGTAATATCCTGATTTTTTCCTTTAATTGGGTATTGTTTTAAATCTGCACAGATACAAACCTTAGGTGATTTTGATAAACTATTGTTTATTCCATTCTTAAATAAATTACAATAAAATGCAGGCATAAATTCTTCCAACATCTTTTGATTATATAATTTTGGTAACTCTTCTTTTAATCTATTCTGTAAATCTTTCGAAATCTTACATCCATCCCCTATAACAACTATATCTGGACAAATATTACCTTTCTCATATTTCATTTCAGAACTGATACCACAACATTCTAAAGCTTCTTTAATGCTTTCTATATTAATTATATTTACTTTATCTTCTAACTTCTCTTTTAATTTATTTGTAAAATGTGGATTTTCCTCAATTATAATTACATCTTTTTTACTTTTCATTTTTTTCCTCTTTTCACTTGAAACTTTTCGAGTTTAATTATACACCAAGATCATGTTTTATGTCAATTAGTTTTTATTAAGTTTATATTGCCGTAAGTTCGAAGAATTTTTCTATAATACAAAAAAAGCGATATAATAATTTATATCGCAAAAGTGGTGCGCCATAGAGGGGTCGAACCTCCGACCGTCAGATTAAGAGTCTGCTGCTCTACCAACTGAGCTAATGGCGCATTTATTTAATTTTGACTTTTAAATTATATTACCTTTTTGATATATTGTCAATATTTTTATAAAAAATAATAAAAAGAGGCGTTCCCATTTGTGGTGGTATCACCTCTTATATTTAGTTCTATTCTTTACTCTCAGTTGTTGGCGTAGTATTTGTTTCCGTTGTTGTTTTATTTCCTGATGGTGTTGTTTCTGGTTGTTTTTCTTCTGTAGTATTTGTAGAACTTTCAACTGATTCAGTTGTTCCCTCTGTTACATTTGTTGTTTTATTATTAGCTGACTTTGTTCCTTTAATAATAATTCTTTCCATAGCATCATAAGTATCTCTTGAAAGTAGCTTTGTTGATATTACTTTTCCATTTAACATTTTTGTAATATATGTTTCTGTTTTTAATCCATTTGTACCTTTCTGTTTTACTTTTTCTGTACCCACATCTAAACTCTCATCTTCTACATATCTTACTGAAAATGGAATAGTTGCAACTGTCTTTGTACTAAATTTAAAAGTATATTCATTTTCTTCTTTAATACCATAAATAGATATAGTTGCTATACCATTTCGTGCTGATGCAGAAATTCTTACAGGATATTGTCTTGTATTTTTAAATTTAAAATCAGTTAAACCATATACTACCGTTGCATCTCTTCCTGGTCCTACATATGAAGTAACAAATTGATGGTTTCTTCTTTCTACTATTTCTAAATCTGCTAATAATACAGAATTATAAAGTGTTGATGAAATTTGGCATATTCCTCCTCCAATTCCATCTACTACCTGGCCTCCTGAATATATTTTTCCATTTTTATAACCAGCAGCAGCAGTTCTTGCTCCTAATGCTTTGTTATATGAAAATGTGTCTCCAGATAATATTACTTTTCCATTTATCTTTTGACATGCAATTTTTAAATTAGTTGATCTATCTACATCACTTACATCAAACCTTGTCGTAAAAGTTGCTAATTGATCTGGGAAAGCCTCAGAACCAATTTGACTTATTGTAACTTTAGGTTTAGTAATTTTCAATTTTATTACATATTCTTCTTTTTCTTCTTCTAATAAAGCTTTTGCCTCTTCTACATCAAAATCTATTCCCTCTACTTCTGGATATACAGCAAATGGATTTTTTGTATAATATGCATCTTTTGCTTCTGTATATATCTCTTCATGTATTTTATCAATATCTATACTCTCTGGCTCTTTATTTAATACAGGAATTTCTATTATTTCTTCCTTTAAATTAACATCATTTAATCTTTCTTTTATTTCATTTAATAATTTTTCTGTATCAATTTTAACTCCTGCTTTTCCCTTTGTTATAATTAACTCATCATCTTCAACAGAATAACTAGATTCAACAACTACTCCTGGTAAATTTACTCCTATATCTTCTATGTTTTGTTTTGCAACTTCTTCATTTAATGTCATATCTACATTTATATTTTTTTTACATAACAATGTATATAAAATATCATAATTATTAAAAAATATATTATCTTTTCTTCCTACTAAATAAGCATCTTCTATAGCTTTATCTATATTGTAATTAACTTCTAATAATGTTGGATTAAGTGTTGTTTCAAAATCTTCATATTTAATGTCAATTTCTTCTTCCTTTTTTTCTTGATACATTGCCTCAATTTTTCCTTTTGCTTCTTCTTTTGACAATCCTGATACTTCAATTCCTGAAATAGAAACTCCACTTACGATTTTATCATTTCTAATATTAAGCAATGCAAAAATAGTAGATATAACTATTCCTAAAATTACAGGAATCCCAATGATAATTGCTATTAAAATAGAATTTCTTTTTTTCTTCGTTTTTTTACTTTTTTCAACTTCCTTATTTTTTTGTTCAGACTTACTAACTTTTTTATCTTCTTCTTTTTTATCTTTATTTTTCTTCTCATCTTTTATTTCTTCGGAAGTCGATATCTTTTCTTCTTTAACTACACTATCTTTCATAAAAATTCCCCTTTTGTTTTTTATCTATTTAAATCTTACCATAAACACACTTTTTTTACAATATTTTAACTTTTAATTTTTTTTAATATTTCCTAATCTAATAGTATGTATAAACTATTAAATTATACCTTCCAAAAATTTTTTAAAAATTTTTGAAAAATTTTTAAAAAAACACTTGAACATTGTAGAATTTAATATTATAATGTTGACAGCAAAAGATAAATAAGGAGAGAATTTAAATGGAATTAACAAAAAATATATTCTTCAATACAGATAAATTAGTAGAAAATAGTAAAGTAAAAATCTCATATATAGGAAAACTTTATCAAGATGCTTCAACAGAAGTATCTATTCATTATGGTTTTGGAATAAATTGGGATAATGTAAATGATATACAAATGGTTAAAACAGATTTAGGTTTCCAAGCAGAAATTGATTTGCTAGAAGGAGATACATTTAATTTTTGTTTTAAAAATGAAAATAATAACTGGGATAATAATAATGGTCAAAATTATGTTTTTCCATTAGAAAAAGTTCAAAAAGAATTATTAGTTTTAGAAGATGAACCAGTTTCTTTAGGATCTGCTAGAAAATTAAGAAGATCTTATTTATGGAGTAAAAAAGTTCGTCTAGCAGTTTATAAAATAATTACTTATCTTCCAAAATTAATTTCAGGAAATTATAAAAGAAAAGTAACAGATGCAAACGGATAACCAAAAAACACACTAATATTTAAATATTAGTGTGTTTTTTCTTATTAAGTAATAATCCATCCTCCATTTACTGATATAATCTGACCTGTTGTGAAATTATCCTCAATTAACCATTTAACACATTTTGCAATATCTTGTGGCAAGCCAATTCTACCTAATGGTGTGTCTTCTTCTAATTGTTTCAGTTCTTCCTTACTTAATTGCTCATTCATATCTGTATCTATTGCTCCTGGTGCAATAGAATTTACTCTTATATTAGATGGTCCTAATTCCTTTGCCAAAGCTTTTGTCAATCCATCCATTCCTGCTTTAGAAATAGAATATATAACTTCAAGAGATGCTCCTACCATTCCCCATACTGAAGATATATTTATTATATTTCCATTTTTATTATGTATCATATTTGGTATTACTTCTTGGCACATAACAAATGCAGAATATAAATTATTATTAATAACTCTATTCCAATCACTATCAGTTTCTTCTGTAAACATTTTATATTCACTTATACCAGCATTATTAACTAAAATATCTATTTTTTTATACTTTTCTAAAGTATATTCTACTAATTTCCTTGCATCCTCTCTTTTAGAAATATCTGCCTTAAAGATATCAATATTAATATTTTCTTTTTTTAATTCTTCTTGCAATTCTATAGCCTTTTTTTCTGAATTATTATAATTTGCTATTACTTGTATGTCTTCTTTTGCAAGCATCTTCGCAATTTCTCTACCAATTCCCCTTGATGCTCCTGTTACTATGGCAATTCGTTTCATAAAATTACTCCTTTTTATTTACTTTTTAATATTTTAACATTTTTATTTCGTAATTGCAAAAAAAAAGCCAATAATTAAGAGCTTTCTCAAAACTAATGACCTTTAAGATGGAGCCACTTCCCAGATTCGAACTGGGGACCCTCGCATTACAAGTGCGATGCTCTGGCCAGCTGAGCTAAAGTGGCATACTTTATATAAAAATAATTGGTGACCCGTACGGGAATCGAACCCATGTCTCCGCCGTGAAAGGGCGATGTCTTAACCGCTTGACCACGGGGCCTTAAATAAACAAATACTAATTCTAAAATTAGTATTTGCTTTTGGTGAGCTATCCGCGACTCGAACGCGGGACAACTTGATTAAAAGTCAAGTGCTCTACCACCTGAGCTAATAGCCCACATAACTGTGATAACCACAACGCTTTTATAGTTTACAACATTTTTTCACAAATGTCAATACATTTGTGAAAAAAAATCGTTTTTTTGTGTATATTATGCATTTAGTTTTTCTAAAACTTCATTTACATCTATTCCATGAACGTCACAAGCTTCTTCTAAAGTCTCCATTTGTGAAGCAGGACACCCCAAACAATGCATTCCTATTTCTAATAATATCTCTGCTTTTTCTGGAGCTTTTTCTAATATTTCTCCTATTCTTGTATCTTTATTAAAATTCATTTTAATTCCTCCTACATAATTTTTATTAATCTTATCTTTGTCAAGTCTAAAAACAACCTAACTTTTATAAATTTTAACATAATTTTTTAAAAAAGTATAGACAAATATAAAAAAATATTGTATTATGGTAAAAATTGTAAGGCGGTGATAATATTTCTAGATTAATAAATACTTATTTCTTAACCTTTATTATATATCTTTTTATTACTTTATATTCATTGTATAGTTTTTTTGATATAATATTATTTCATAACAAGCAAGGTTCTAAATTAGAAATCAAAAAGAAAAACTTTAAATAGAGGAGGTTTTATTTTATCCTTAAACATATAAAAAAAATATTATTTTGTTTTTCATTCTTTGTTTTATCCAGTATTCTTACTATAAAAACTTTTTATCCAATTTATATATCTAAAGAAATTATTATTCCTTATGGTATTCATCCTTTTGATATATGTTCAAAAAATCCCGAATTATGGTTATATATAAAAATTATTTATATCTGTATTTTTGTTTTTTCTAATTTTATAATAAGCAATTTCATTTATATTAGAATTCTTTCTAAGATCACAAAAGTTTTTAATTTTTCAACTATAACTTCTAATTCAATTAATAATAAGAAATTCAAAAATCACTCCAAAAATTTTATAAATTCTCTTCATTTATTAATTGGTTTTGATGAAGATAGAAAAACTAATATATATATCCCTGAATCTGGTTTATATCAAAACTTTTTAATTACAGGAACAATTGGCTCTGGTAAAACTTCTAGCGCTATGTATCCCTTTACTCGTCAACTCTTAGAATATAATAGTAACAATTTGGATAAAAAACTCGGAATATTAATATTAGATGCAAAAGGAAACTATTATAATCAAGTAAAAAAATATGCTAAACAATTTAACCTTTTAAATGACTTAATTGTAATAGAATTAAAATCAAATGTTTTTTATAACCCTTTGCATAAACCTAATTTAAAACCTCAAATTTTAGCTAATAGATTAAAAACTATTTTATTATTATTTTCAGAAAACAATACAGAATCTTATTGGCTAGATAAAGCTGAGCAAATTATTTGTGAAGCTATAAAATTGTGTCGACTTTATAATAACGGATATGTTACTTTTCTTGAATTACATAAATTAATAACTAATCCAAATTATTATAATGAAAAAATTCAAATATTAAGAAATTTATTTATTAATTCTAAATTTTCTAAATCCCAAATCTATGAACTAAATGCCTGTTTAGATTTCTTTGAAAAAGAATTTTTTTCTCTCGATAGTAGAACAAAAAACATATTAATTTCTGAAATAACAAGAATAACAAATACATTTATTTCTGATTACGATGTAATGTCTACATTTTGTTCTCCAAAATCTAAATTAACATTTAATACTTTTGATACTGTTTTAGAATCTGGAAAAATCGTAGTTTTAAATATAAATATTTCTGAATATAACATGTTATCTAAAATCATTGCAACATATCTAAAACTGGATTTTCAAACAGAAATTATGACTCGTTTATCAAAGAATATTTCAAAAACATCAGCATTTATTTGTGATGAATATGATAAATTTGCTAGCAAAACAGACGGAGAATTCTTTTCTTTAAGTAGAGAAGCTAAATGTATTAATATCGTTAGTACTCAAAGTTACTCTTCTCTAAAATCTACTTTAAAAGATGATTCTTCCGTAAAGGTCATAATTCAAAATCTAATCAATAAAATTTGGTTTCGCACAGATGATTCTTTCACCATTGAAGATGCTCAAAAACAATTAGGAAAAGAAGAAAAAGAAAAAATTTCTAAAAGCATTTCCGAGAGTGCCAAAGAAACTAAATTTAATTATATTACTAATAGTTTAAACTCTGAAAATTCAAATATATCTGAAACTTTTAGCAGTTATACTCAAAATGATTTTATCTTTGAATCTAATTTCTTTACTCAAAATTTAGAAACATTTACTGCCCTTACATTTTTATCTAATGGAAACAAAATATATCCACCCAAGAAATTAAAAATGTTTCCTTATTTTAAAAAATAATAGTTTTATAAGTTTTCCTATAAAAACTTAAATAAAATAAAGGACTGATTTATTTGAGAAAAAAAATTTTTTATTTTATCTTTACTTTTACTTTTGCTTTTATATTATTAAATTCCCTATCTGTAACATCTCTTGCTTGGGGTAGTCCACAAATAGTAAGTAAAATTAATTCTGCTTTTGAAAACATAGAAAAATGGATTTTGCAAATATCTACTCCCGCAGCTGCAGTAGCCGTAGGAAGTGGTGTTTTTATGAAAAAATTTAGTTTTGGAGATGAAGAGAAAATTAGAACCGGTAAAAAAATTATAAAAGGATCTTTATTTTCTTATGCATTTATTCTTGCTATTGATTTAATTTTGTCTGCTATTAAATCATTAATTTCTTAAGGAGGATAAATTGGAGGATACTAGTAATATTACACAAACTATTATTAATACTATAAATACTATTTTTGAAAACTTATTTGCTTCTATAGACAATAATTTATATTCACTTTTAGATGAAATAACATTTATTAATTCAGATATTATAAAAGATCAAACATTTGAAAAAATTTTTGGCACATCCACTTCTAATGGTATTTTAATTATTGCTAATTCTTTATTATTAGGATTTATTATATATTATTCTATTAGATACTTAATGTCTCATCTTACTTTTAATAAAGTAGAGAATCCCTTTAGTTTTATTATTAAATTAATTATATTTCGGAATATTTATGAATTTTTCATTTTCTATTTTAACATTATTTTTAGACTTGATTTCTAATATTTCTTTATCTATTAGAACTCTAGGCGAAAATCTTTTTAATCATTCCATCTGTTTTTCTGAATTAATTATTAAAATAAACTCTAATATCTCTATAAATTCAAATTCTATTGATATTTTCTCCATAAACGGAATTATAAAAAGCACTTTAACACTTTCATTAGTAAATTTAGTTTTTTCTTATTCTTTCAGATACATTATGATTAAAATATTTGTACTTTTAGCTCCATTCTCTTTTCTATCTCTTACTTTAGAATCTACTTCTTGGTTCTTTAAATCTTGGCTGAAAAATATATTTTCTTTAATGTTTATTCAAATTATAGTTTCTCTTGTTCTCCTTATATTATTTTCTTTTGATTTTTCTAATTCCAATTTATTTACTAAATTTGTTTATGTAGGTGGGATTTATGCTTTAATAAAAGCTAACACTATTGTACGTGAATTTATCGGAGGTATTTCCACAAATATCTCACAAACTGTGCAAAATTTTTCTAATTTAAGAATGTGAGGAGGTTTTCTATGAAATTTATTTTTCCTAAAAATTATAATTTTAAAAATAAATTATTTGGCATAATTGATTACTCATCTTTATTTGTCAACTTACTTTGGGACGTTTTCGTTTTCTGTTTTATTAATTTAATTCTTATTAATATTACAATAAAGATTTTTATTTTTATTGTTCTTTGCCTGCCTCTATTTTTATTTTCCCTTGTGGGATTAAATAACGAAAACATTTTATATGTTATAAATTATTTAATAAAGTTTGTGTTTAGTACTAAAATATTATTGTTTAATAAAGACCATTAAAATTGTTTTTATTATTGTAAAACACCTTTAAAAATGATATAATCATTTCAACATTTTATGAAAGGATTGACCTAAATTATGAAACTTGAACAGTCATCAAAC
>OLRV01000070.1_pt1 | contig 89413 bp, 90 predicted proteins | sample 1672421 | NCBI WGS metagenome assembly OLRV01 (sample SAMEA3136684, study PRJEB25190) | human gut metagenome | biome: human gut; feature: human-associated habitat; material: faeces | place: Austria | collected 2013
GTGTATGTGCACTTATGCAGGCTGGTTTCGAGACACTTTGCGAAGCTGGTTACGACCCAAGAAATGCATACTTCGAGTGTATCCATGAGATGAAGCTGATCGTAGATCTGATCTACCAGTCAGGTTTCGCAGGCATGAGATATTCTATCTCTAACACAGCTGAGTATGGTGATTACATCACAGGTCCTAAGCTTGTAACAGAAGAGACAAAGAAGACAATGAAGAAGATCCTGAAGGATATCCAGGATGGTACATTTGCAAAAGACTTCCTGCTTGATATGTCTTCCGCAGGTGGACAGGCTCACTTCAAGGCTCTTAGAAAACTTGCTTCTGAGCATCCATCAGAGAAGGTTGGCGAGGAGATTCGTAAGTTATATAGCTGGAATGGTGAAGGAAAGCTGATCGATAACTAAGATACACATTTTGAAGAACCTAGATCCGTTTCGATCTAGGTTCTTTGTTTTTGGCAGAGATTATGACAGGTGGTGTAAGTTATGACATGTTTGGAAGCACAATCAAATATTATGGCATTCATAGAGAAGAAACTTCCGGACGATGTGATCCCGGATTTTGTAAAGCATATGCGGTACTGCAAGAATTGCAGGGAAGAGCTGGAGATTTACTATACGTTGATCGTTGGCATGCATCAGGTCGATAACAACCAGGAACTGTCACAGAATTTTGCAAAGGATCTGGAGAATGAACTGAATCGTCTGGAACACCGTGTAAAGCAGGCGAAACGTTTCAAGTTCTCCACATTTGGACTTGTGTTTGGAGTGGCAGTCGTATTTTTGTTTTTTGTATACAATCAATGTCTGGATAAGGTATATAATATCGAACAGCGGATGAAACTGGAAGCACAGGGGGATACTTATTTTTACGATACATTTGGTTCGGAGATGTCCGTTTGCTTAAATGATATTGTACAGGAAGTGCAGATTGCACAGAAACCGAAGGAATCAACCTTTTATGAAAAACTACGTGAATATCAATTAACCCACCCGGAAAGTGAGGAGACGGAGAGCGATGAATAAATTATTATTGATTGACGGAAACAGCATCATGAATCGTGCGTTTTACGGAATCCCGGATATGACAACGAATGACGGGAGACATACCAACGCGATTTATGGTTTTTTAAATATAATCTTGAAGGTAATCGAGGAAGAACAGGCAACACATATTTGTGTTGCTTTTGATTTAAAGAAGAAAACATTTCGCCATGAGATGTATGAGGCGTATAAGGGAACGCGAAAGGGTATGCCGGAAGAACTGCATGAGCAGATGCCGAGAATCAAGGAGATTCTGCAGGCAATGCACATCCGAATCGTGGAACAGGAAGGCTTTGAGGCGGATGATCTGATTGGTACGTTATCAAAGAAGGGTGAGCGCGAAGGCTTTGCCGTTACGATTCTATCTGGTGATCGTGACCTGTTGCAGCTTGCGACAGATACCGTGCTCGTACGCATCCCGAAGACAAAGCATGGTAAGACTGAGGTCGAGGATTATTATGCAAAAAATGTGGTGGAAACCTATGGAGTAACACCGTTGATTTTCATAGATATGAAAGGTCTGATGGGTGATACTTCGGATAATATTCCAGGTGTGCCGGGAATCGGTGAGAAGACAGCGGCAAAGCTGCTTGCGGAGTATGGTGACTTAGATGGTGTCTATGCGGCTGTGGACAGCATGAAGGCAAGCAGGATGAAACAGAATCTGATCGAGAACAAAGATCTGGCATACCTGTCTAAGACGCTTGCAACGATCAAGCTGGACTGCCCGATTCCATTTGAATTTTCAGAGGCAACGTATCACGATCCGTTTAATGCCGAGGCATATACGTTATTTGAAGATTTAGAGTTAAAGAGCTTTTATAAGCGGTTCTCGGTTGAGAAGAAGGAAGAACTGACCTTCGAGACAGTATTGATCGATGATATTGACGGTTACAACGCTCTGCTTGCAAAGCTGCAAAAGGCGAAGGAAGTTTCCTTTGCGTGGATCACACAGGATGGAGAAGCACTTGGCGTTGCGGTCTGTATGGATTTGGAGCATGTCTATCTGATTCGGTTTATGATGTTTATCACGGAGGCGATGGTTGCAGACAATCTCCTTGCGTTGAGCCGGGATTATCAGGTGCAGTTAGCATGTATGCACGTGAAAAAGCTGCTTTCATTTTTGGATTTTCATGAGGAAGATGCAGTATTTGACGCTGGACTTGCGGCATATCTGTTACAGCCAAATCAGTCAGAATATGAATACGATACGCTTGCAAAGGTGTATCTGGACGTGACGCTGCCGTCAGAGAAGGAAATGCTTGGCAAGGAGAAACTAGGATATTTCTCCTTCGAAGATGAAAGAGTACAAAAATGGATGGCATATCAGGCGATTGTGCCATATAAGATAAAGTCAGTTTTGCGAGAGAAATTAAAAGAGACAGGAATGGAATCACTCTATGATGAGATGGAGCTTCCTTGTCTGTATGCGTTATATGAGATGGAGAAAAATGGTATCCGCGTCGATGGTGAGGCATTGCATCAGTATGGGAAAAAACTCCGTACACGGATCGAGGAGCTTACCGCAGAGATTCATGCAATGGCGGGGGAAGAATTTAACATCAATTCTCCGAAAAAACTTGGCGAGATTTTATTTGAGAAACTTGGATTAAAAAATGGAAAGAAGACAAAGACCGGATATTCGACGAGTGCAGAGGTGTTAGAGAAGCTTAAAAATGCACATCCGATCATACCGAAGATCTTAGAATACCGTCAGCTTACGAAGCTTAATTCCACCTATGCAGAGGGATTGGCTGGTTATATCCGGGCAGATGGAAGAATTCATGGCAAGTTCCATCAGACGGTAACTGTGACGGGACGTATCAGTTCGGCAGATCCGAATCTGCAGAATATCCCGACGCGTATGCCGCTTGGCAGAGAAATCCGTAAGGTCTTTATTCCGGAGGAAGGATCGGTGTTTGTTGATGCTGATTATTCCCAGATTGAGCTGCGTGTGCTCGCACATATGTCCGGTGATGCGGCTTTGATTGCGGCATATCAGGCGGATGAGGATATCCATGCGATCACGGCATCACAGGTATTCGATGTGCCACTCGATCAGGTGGACAGTACCCTTCGCCGGAAAGCAAAGGCGGTAAATTTTGGAATTGTTTACGGCATCAGCTCCTTTGGTCTAGGACAGGATCTCGATATCTCCAGAAAGGAAGCGGAGGGCTATATCGAGAAATATTTTGCAACCTATGGCAAGGTTAAGGAATTTTTAGACCGAACGGTGGAAGATGCGAAGAAAAACGGCTATACGGTCACGATGTTTGGGCGGAGACGCCCGATTCCAGAGCTTGCTTCCTCGAACTTTATGACACGGAGTTTTGGCGAGCGTGCAGCAATGAACGCCCCGGTACAGGGAACTGCGGCGGATATTATCAAGATTGCAATGGTTCGTGTGAATCGTCGGCTCAAAGAAGAACATTTGCAGTCAAAGCTTGTACTTCAGATCCACGATGAGCTGATCATCGAGACAAAGAAGGAAGAGTTAGAGATCGTACAGAAGATTTTGGTGGAAGAGATGATGCATGCGGCAGACCTTACTGTGCCGCTTCTTGTGGATGCAAATGTTGGTGACAGCTGGTATGATGCGAAGTAAGGACATGCAGGGAGATGCAGGGAGATTCAGAATGCTGATATTAGGAATTACCGGAGGCGTTGGCTCCGGAAAAAGTAAAATATTATATGACCTGTCTAATTTATATGGGGCATATATTGTCGAGACCGATAAGCTTGCCCATACGCTGATGGAGCCGGGACAGACAGTATATCAGGCGGTTGTGGAAGCGTTTGGCACGGAGATTTTGCAGGCAGAGGAACCATATGCAATCGACCGGGCGAAGTTTGCACAGATCGTGTTTGCTGACAAAGAAAAGCTTGCACAGTTAAATGCACTTACGCATCCGGCTGTGAAGGCATGGATTCGGAAAGACATCGAGGAGAAACGGAAGCAGGACGTGAAGATCTATGTGATCGAGGCGGCACTTCTGATTCAGGATGGATATAAGGAGATCTGCGATGAAATCTGGTATATCTATGTCGATGAGGAGACGCGGATCAAACGATTGATGAAACAGCGCGGCTATACCGAGGAACGCTGCCGTGCGATGTTCCACAGTCAGGAACCGGAATCATATTATAGAAAATATGCAGATTTCACTATAAATAATCAATTAGACTATGAAAATTCATCAAAACAACTAAAAGATAGGTTGAATATCTTACTTGGAGATGCTATAATTTTAATTAATCATGGGAAAACAGACTAATTTCAGGAGGAAACAGGCGTGGCAACAGTGAAATATCCGGAACCTTTAATATTTGGACTGGACATCGGTACGCGGAGTATCGTCGGTACAGTCGGATACAGAGAACAGGAGCGGTTTCATGTAGTTGCGATGGCTGTCAAATACCATGATACCCGTTCGATGATCGATGGACAGATCCATGATATCGCGAAGGTCAGTCAGGATATTGTCGAGGTAAAACAACAGTTAGAGAAACAGTTAGGCGGACGCAAATTGCATGATGTATGCATTGCGGCGGCTGGTCGTGTCTTAAAAACTGCGATCGGACACGGGGAGTATGAATTCTCTGAGAATACAGTTATTACACAGGAATATATCCATTCGATCGATCTGATCGGCGTGGAGCAGGCGCACAATGAGATTCTGCAGGAATTAAACGAGAGTCATGAGACAACGAAATATTTCTGTGTTGGCTATACCGTTGTGAAATATTTCCTGAACAATTACGAGATCACGAATCTGGAAGGACACAAGGGAACGAAGATTGCAGCAGATGTGCTTGCAACATTTCTCCCGGAAGAGGTTGTGGATAGTCTGTATGCGGCTGTGGAGCAGGCTGGATTGTATGTGACGAATCTTACATTGGAGCCAATCGCGGCGATGACGGTAGCGATTCCAGAGCAGTACCGCCTTTTGAATATTGCACTGATTGATATCGGAGCCGGAACGTCCGATATCTGTATCACAAAAGATGGAAGCGTGATTGCGTATGGTATGATCCCGGCAGCCGGAGACGAGCTGACCGAGGCACTGGTAAAGAAATATCTGATTGATTTCCAGACGGCAGAGAAGTTAAAGACGGTCAGTGCGCGTCGGAAATCAGTTACATATAAAGATATTATGGGAATCTCCCATAAGATTACTCCGGAGGAAATCTATCAGACGACGGAGGAAGTAAAAGAAGGAATCTCGAAGAAGATCGCGGATAAAATCATTGAGTTAAATGGTGGAACAAGCGTCAGCGCGGTGTTTGTAGTCGGCGGTGGTGGAAAACTGCCTGGATTTACAGATACACTGGCAGAGGATCTTGACCTTCCGGCAGAACGTGTAGCTCTGCGTGGCGAAGAAGTGATGAATACGATTGATTTTCAGGTAGAGGGGATCAAGAAAGATCCGCTCTATGTGACACCAATCGGTATCTGTTTGAACTTCTTTGATCAGAAGAATAACTTCATCTTTGTCAACGTAAATGGCGAACGTGTGAAGCTGTATAACAATGATAAGCTGACAATCTTTGATGCGGCAGTACAGTACGGTATTCCAAACGAAGATATCTTCCCGAAGCGCGGCGATGATATCACATTTAAGATAAATGAAAAGACACGGATCGTGCGTGGGTACAGCGGGGAAGCTGCGGTGATCACCCAGAACGGAAAGACCGCTGGTATGAACGCAGTGATTGAGGCGAACGATAACATCCGGATTCAGCCGTCTACAAAGGGCAAATCTGCGGAGATTGAATTATCGACACTTCCGGAATATGCGGGCATGCTGACCTTTAAGGTGAATGGAAACGAAGTATCCTGTCCGAAATTTGCAACCGTGAATGGTGAATTTGCATCGTCCATGTATCAGATTCAGGATGGGGATGATGTCTGTATGCGAAATTATTATACCGTGGGACAGTTGCGCACATTTATGGATCTGACGACGGATTTTTATGCGTATGTCAACCATCAGATTGCCGATGAAGATGAGAAGATTTATGAGAATTTTGAAGTAGAATTTGTCACCCGGAAGGAAGAAACGATTATTCCGGACGATGAGATCGTGGAAGTTGCAGACGAAGCAGCGGTCACAGAACCTGTGACGGAAGATACAAGTAAAACAGAGGCGGAGCAGAATGTGACACCGCAGCCACAGCCAGCACCAGCTGTAAGCCGTGCAATCACGGTTGTAGTCAATAAAACACCTGTCACTTTGACAGGAAAACAGAGCTATACATTTGTGGATATTCTGGATGTATATCCGTTTGATCTTTCTTCGATGCGTGGAAAGCGCCTTGTTACAAATGTAAATGGCATACATGCAGAATTTATACAGCCGATCGATGAAGGGGCTGTGATCGATATTCATTGGGAGAACTAGACATGCAGGATATTACGGAAAAGCTCATTAAAAATTACACAGTATATCATAAGATCTTTTATGTATTTATGGTTTTGCTCACCGTGTTGTCACGCGTCATGAAGTTCACCGACAACACGCCGGTCTGCGTGACATTTGCAACCGTTGTGTTTGTGTTTGCACTGCTTGACAGTGTGTTTTATCACATGGGCGTGTTTAAGAATATGAAGTTTTTGACGACTTTCCGGTTGATTGAGATTACTACATACAGTATTTTCGTATCATTTGTTCCGTACGAGGGCGTGCTGCTTGTCGGTATGTTTATGATTTTGTTCCTGCTTGCATTGGAATTCATTATTCTTGGTTCACACTATGACAAGGGAACGATTTTAGTCCGCAAGATGATGTTGCTTATACCGATGTTTATCAATCTGTGCCTGTCATTGCAGTTCCGGAGAGAGACATTTTGGTTCTGTTATGTGCTGGTGCTTGCAATCTTTGTCGTGACACTGTTGTTTGTGACGGAACTTCTCGAATATTCAAACGATGCACATGAGGCGTATTATACCCAGCTTGTGTTGGAACGGAATGATATACAGGATAAGAATGCAAAGCTCGAAGAGTATCAGGAAAAGGTAAAGAATGTAAATGAACGTGTGAATTACCAGAAGATTGAGCTGGCACGGGTCGTGAATGATCTGGAACAGGCAAACCGGGAAATCGAGTCCCAGACGGAAATCATGCGTTATATGGCGTCTTCGTTTGATATCAACAAGAATATCAATGTGATCGTCGATGCAATCATGGACGTAAAGAATCCAAAGCTCTGTGCGGTGTATATGGATGGAGCGGTTAATTCGGACAATCGTGGAATCTGTATTATCAAGACGGATTATGCTTCAATGGAACGCCGTCTGCGCAAGGATTTTGAGAAGATTTATTCGGATTTTGCCGAGAGCCGGAAGACGACGGAGCTGCTGGTCGGGGATGAATTAAAGGAGCTGCGTTTTATTGGTGAGACAAATATCAAGAGTCTGGTGAAGCTTGCGATGATCAACGACAACAAGCAGTATGGTATGATGCTGATCGCATCCAATGAGGAGAATTTTTTCGAGAAGGGAATCTCGTACTATGAAACCTGCTTGGTGGAATATAATGTATCTGTCAAGAGTACAAAGCTTTATTTACAGACACAGGATATGGCGCGCAAGGATGGTCTGACACAGATCTACAACCGTGTTTATTTCGGACAGTTGTTTGCAGCGGCGGCAGAGGAAGCGACGAAGAAACAACAGCCGTTATCTGTGGCACTGTTTGATATTGATAAGTTCAAGAATATCAATGATACATATGGACATCTTGCCGGTGATAAGGTCATCAAGATGGTGGCATCCATTGACGATAAATTTGCAAGGGCACATGGGGGATTTGCCTGCCGGTATGGAGGCGAGGAATTCCTGCTTGTATTGCCGGGCTACGATGAAACGCAGGCATTGCCGATCTTAGAGGAAATGCATAAAGAGATCCAGACGACAATCGTGCAGTATGATGACAAGGAAATTCCAGTCAATGTATGTATTGGCCTGTCTGCATATCCGACGATCTGTAGGGATACCAATATCCTTGTAAACCGTGCGGATAAGTCGATGTATTATGGCAAAAAACATGGTCGTGGCAGACTGGTGGTGGACAATCCGGCGGTGGATGATATGCAGTCTTGAGATTCTCAAATAAAGATTAAAATTGTACGTGAAAAAAGACATTTATTTACAGATTTTTGGTTGTATACAAACCTTGATTTGTTTATAATGTAGAAAGATATGAGTTGAAACTATAAAAGCAGAGGAGAAGAGCAGTGGCATTTATTGATTCAATTAAAAAAAGAGCAAAACAAAACAAGAAAACAATTGTATTACCGGAAACTGCAGATATGCGTACATTAGAGGCGGCGCATAAGATTTTGCAGGAAGGAATTGCCGACATAATCTTAGTTGGTGACAAACAGACGATTATAAAGAAAGCAGATGGACTGGATCTGACAGGCGCGAAATTCGTAGATCCATATGACTGCGACAAGTTAAACGATTATGTATCCATTTTGGTAGAACTTCGTAAGAAGAAAGGTATGACGCCGGAAGAAGCAAAGGAACTGCTTTTAACAAACGTCCTGTATTTTGGCTGTATCATGGTAAAGGCAGGCGATGCAGATGGAATGGTTGCAGGAGCAGTGAATTCTTCTGCAAATGTATTGCGTGCAGCATTGCAGATCTTAAAGACTGCACCGGATACAAAGCTGGTATCTGCATTCTTCTTAGTTGTAGTACCAAACTGTGAGATGGGTGAGCATGGAACATTCATTTTCTCAGATGCAGGATTAAATCAGTTCCCGGATGCGAGAGAGCTTGCAGCAATCGCAGAGAGCTCTGCAAAGTCATTTGAACTTCTGGTAGAGGCAGAACCAATTGTGGCAATGTTATCCCATTCAACAAAGGGAAGTGCACATCATCCAGAGATTGATAAGGTGATCGAGGCATGTAGGATTGTCAATGAAGAATGTCCGAACCTGAAGTGTGATGGTGAATTGCAGAGTGATGCGGCAATTGTGCCGGAAGTAGCTGCTTCCAAGGCACCGGGCAGCGACGTAGCCGGAAAGGCAAACGTATTGATCTTCCCGGATCTGGATGCTGGAAATATTGGATACAAGCTTGTACAGCGTCTCGCAAAGGCAGATGCATATGGTCCGATTACACAGGGTATTGCAAAGCCGGTCAACGATCTGTCCAGAGGATGTTCAGCAGATGATATCGTCGGTGTTGTTGCGATTACAGCGGTTCAGGCACAGGCACTTGACCAGAAATAGAATAGTAAGAGAAAGCGTGAGAATATGAAGGTATTAGTAATTAATTGTGGTAGTTCTTCCCTTAAGTACCAGTTGATTGACTCGGACACAGAACAGGTACTTGCAAAGGGAATCTGTGAAAGAATCAAATTAGATGGTTCACTGACACATCAGGCAACTGGTAAGGAAAAGATACAGATTGAGGCACCGATGCCGGATCATAGCGCAGCAGTAAAGCTTGTACTGCAGTATCTGTTAGATGAGAAGCTTGGTGCAATCAAAAATCTGGATGAGATTGCAGCGGTTGGTCATCGTGTGGTACATGGCGGGGAGAAGTTTTCTTCTGCGGTTCTGATCAATGACGAAGTACTTGCAGCGATTGAGGAGTGCTGTGATTTAGCACCACTTCACAATCCAGCCAATCTGATCGGTATCCGTGCATGTCAGGAATTGATGCCGGGTGTTCCACAGGTTGCAGTGTTTGATACTGCATTCCATCAGACTATGCCAGATTATGCATATACATATGGTATTCCATATGAGTATTATGAGAAATACAAGGTTCGTCGTTACGGCTTCCACGGAACGAGCCACAGCTTTGTATCCAAGCGTACCGCTGAATTGCTTGGAAAGGATATCAAGGATACAAAGATTATCGTATGTCATCTTGGTGGTGGCGCGAGCATCTGTGCAGTTGAGGGCGGAAAGTCAATTGATACGACAATGGGACTTACGCCACTCGAAGGTATCACAATGGGAACCAGAAGTGGAAATATTGATCCAGCAATCATCGAATATATTGCGAACAAAGAAGGAAAGACACTCACAGAGATCATCAGTATGCTCAACAAGGAGTCCGGTGTTTATGGTATCTCAGGAAAGTCCAGTGACTTCCGGGATTTGAACAAGGGAATCGCTGAGGGCGACAAGCGCTGTGAGATTGCAATGAATGTATTTACCTATCAGGCAGCAAAGTTTATCGGCGGTTATGTAGCAGCGATGAACGGTGTCGATGCAATCGTATTTACAGCCGGTGTCGGTGAGAATGATCCAAAGGTAAGAAAAGATACATGTAGCCATCTCGGATATCTGGGTGTGGAGATTGATGATGAAGCAAATAAGCTCCGTGGAGAAGAGGTAAAGATCTCAACAGAGAATTCTAAGGTGCCAGTGTATGTCGTACCGACAAACGAGGAGCTTGCAATCGCAAGAGAGACTGTTGCACTTGCAAAATAAATATTTTATCAAAAAATGAAAAATACCGTTGACATCAGATAGATTTGTTTGTATAATAAGCAAAGTGTGATTTTAAGTGTATTCTTGAAGGAGGTGTAAGGATGTCCATTTGTCCTAAGAATAAAAGTTCAAAAGCAAGACGTGACAAGCGTAGAGCAAACTGGAAGATGACAGTTCCTGGCTTGGTAAAGTGCAGCAAGTGTGGAGCGCTTATGATGCCACACAGAGTATGCAAGGCTTGCGGTTCCTATAATAAGAAAGAAATCATCTCTGCTGAGTAATTCACTGAAATGAAAAAAAGACTTTTCATCGAGAGGTTCTCGTTGAAAAGTCTTTTTTTGTGCCTGTATGTGTGTAATTTTTGTGGGGGCAAATAAATAATATTGGAATATAACTTCGTAATGAAGTTGAGAGAAAGAACTTATCTAAATGATAGGTTCTTTTTTTATTATCAGGAAGGAGAGGATGCACATGGCAGAGACGATCGCAGTATGTAACCAGAAAGGAGGGGTTGGAAAGACAACCACAGCAGTAAATCTTGGAGTTGGACTTGCAAGAGAAGGATACCGGGTACTGATGGTAGACGCGGATCCGCAGGGAGATCTTACTACATGTTTGGGATGGATGAACCAGGACGAGATGGATAACACGCTGGCGCAGCTCATGCAGCGGAGCTTAGAGGAAGATATCAACCTGCATGATGTAATCCTGAAAAACGGAGAGGGTGTTGATCTCATACCATCGAACATCGAGTTGTCAGCGATGGAAATGCAGCTTGTAACAGTAATGAGCAGAGAGGTGTGTTTGAGAAATCTGCTGCAGCCGGTTCAGAATGATTATGATTACATCGTTATCGACTGCATGCCATCGCTTGGCATGATTACGATAAACGCACTTACCGCAGCAGACAAGGTGGTAATTCCGGTGCAGTCGGAATTCCTTGCGACCAAGGGAATGACGCAGCTGATTCAGACAATCAGTAATGTTCGCAGACACACAAATCCAAAACTTGAAATGGATGGAATACTGATAACACTTGCGGATGCACGCAGACCGGCTTTGACCGCTGAAATGAATACACTGATACGTGAGAGCTTTGGAAAATATATCAGAGTTTATAATCAGTCGATTCCGAATGGTGTGGCAGCAACGAAAGCATCTAGCACAGGAAAGAGTGTTTATGAATTTGATCCTAAGAGCAAAGTCGCGGAAGCTTATCGAAACTTTACCAAGGAGGTGATCAGTCATGGCGAAGGACGACTGGAAGCAGAGCCTGCACGCAGCATTTAATCCGGAAGCAATCTTCTTTAATGAAACCGAACGAAGAAACGGAACGCTGGATGAAATGGAAATCGATCAGATCGTGCCTTTCCGGGATCATACATTCAAGGTTGTGGATGATGATAAGATGATGGAACTGGTTGAATCGATTAAGGATCATGGCGTTAACGAACCGGCGGTTGTCTTTATCAACGAGGATGGCAATTACGAAATGATTGCCGGACATCGAAGAAAGCGTGCATGTGAACTTGCCGGAATCGAGACAATTCCTATCATAGTAAAGAATATCAACCGGGACGAAGCAACAATCCTAATGGGTGAAAGCAACCTGCAGAGCCGGGAAGAAATACTTCCATCGGAGAAAGCATTTACTTATAAATCTATGCTAGAAGCAAAGAGAAGACAGGCAGGAAGACCGAGATTGAAAAATGCGTCGCCAGTGGCGACTAATTTTCCCAAGGGTCGTGCAGACGAAGAATTAGCTGAAGAAGTTGGCGAAGGAAAAGACACAATTAGGCGTTATATCCGTCTCACGTATTTAATTCCGGAGTTGCTTGACCTTGTGGATCAGGGAAAAATGTCAATCCGTCCGGCGGTGGAAGTGTCGTATATCGACAGTGAAGGACAAAAGTCCATATATGAATATTATCAGGATACCATCGATATAGATGAAAATGGAAAAGAGATAAGTCCGGGAGTACTTCCGTCACTGGCACAGGCAAAAGAAATGCGCGGACTTGCAAGCAATGTGGCTCTTGATGAGGTGCAAATCAGCAGGATTCTCGGAAAATTAAAGCCGAATCAAAAACCAAAGATAACACTAAAGGATGAAAAAATATTGCGGTATGGAAGAAATTTGACACCAAAAGAGTTTGAAGAAAAAATAATCAAGGCATTAGATTATTACGAAAAGCACATGGCGAAGGAACAGGCAAAAGATATCCGCATGATATAAAGGAGGAAAAAGCATGAATAAAGTAATACTTATGGGAAGATTAACCCGTGATCCTGAAATTCGGTACTCACAGGCTGCAGAGCCTTTAGCAATCGCCAGATACACGCTGGCGGTTGATCGTAGATTCCAGAGAAGAGACAATTCTGGAAACGAGCAGACAGCAGATTTCATCTCCTGTGTTGCATTCGGCAAGAACGGAGAATTTGCTGAGAAGTATTTGAAGCAGGGTACAAAGATTGCGATTACAGGTCGTATTCAGACAGGCAGCTATACAAATAAGGACGGTAACAAAGTTTATACAACAGAGGTTGTTGTAGAAGAACAGGAATTTGCTGAGAGTAAAAAAAGTCAGGGATATCCTGAACCGGGAAATGCATCAGCGGATGGGTTCGCTGATATTCCAACCGGGCTGACAGGTAATGACCTGCCATTCAAGTAAGCAATAGGGGGGATAAGATATGGTTGATAAATATATACAGGGATTGATTGATCGGGAACCGCCAGACAGTCCTGTTAAATATCAGTTCCTTGATCGGATGCGATTTGATTGTAACTATTTAACAGGAGACTCCGGACCGAAATACCGAATTGGTGACTTTCTTTGGGCTGATAACGTGGAAGATCAGATTGATAACATGAAAGCGCTGTGGAACAGCTTTTCCGAAGAAGGAAAGCCGGAATGGCTGTCGATGGAGCAGATAGATAAGTACAAGGAGCAACTGGTTGAAATAGAGCAGGCAGATAAATCAAGGATGAGGTCGCAGCCGGAACGAGGAGAATTATAAGCAGGGAGGTGTGCCATGAAGTGTCGAACCAGTGCTGAGTTTGCTGATCGTGTTTTGAAAACAGAGAATCAGTGGAAAAAAGAAAATAAAACGCCAACGGATCCGGATGATGGAGAGCAGCTGTGGTCGAGCCAATATTGCTATGGATGTTACATGTACTACCGGGAAGATCAGGTACGTGATATGACCGAAGAAGAAATTGCTGCATACAAGGAAGAACAGCGGCAGAAAAGAAAAGCTGCAGAAGCAAGGCGAAGAGAAAAACAAAATAATAATTATCAGGAAATGATAGCGGAAGAGGTTAGCTATAAGGTATCAATTGCAAGAGAGCAGATTACGGACGAACAGCAGCAGATACACAGAGCACTTGCATATGATCTGATGAAGCGGGCGGCTTTACAGCCATCGATTCCATGTGATAATCCAAGCGGGATTATTGTTTTCGATACAGAAACGACTGGGCTTGTTCCCGATCAGGACGAGATACTGCAGATCAGTATTATCGATGGAGATGGTAACGTTCTTATTGATGAATATGTAAAGCCTTATTGGACGACGGACTGGTACGACGCGCAAGATATAAACGGCATTTCTCAGTATATGGTAGCGAATGCACGATATCCGCACGAACTGATTCCAAAAGTAAAAGGAATTTTTGAAAGCGCAAAGCTATGTATAGCCTATAATATACCCTTCGACATCGGAATGCTTGAAAAATGGGGGATGCAGCTTGAATCAATGACGTGTGAATGGTACGACGTGATGACTGTCTTTTCAGTGATATATGGAGAATGGAGCGATTACTATGGCGGATACAAATGGAAAAAGCTAAGGTCATGTGCTGAGTATTTTGGCTATATGCCGGATGGAGATTATCATAACAGTCTCGAAGATGTCAAAGCGACGCTTTACTGCTACGATCAGATTCAGGAACTTGACGAAGGATGGGCAAAAAGTAAATACCAGCGGGGAACGGTCACGGAGAAGAAGGAGGTGCATCATGACGATCGAACGATTAAGTGAGCTGCAGAATATGGCACTTGCCGGGAAAAAGCCGGAGGTGCTGGATGAAGAGGAAGCTGCCGCGTGGACGTGGATCAATGAGAGGGTACAGGCGTACAAGAACAAAATAACGAATATTTTGAAAGGAGTACCAAATACTGACGCAGGAGCAATAGGAGAAAATCATGTTTAATTCAGATTTATATAAGAAGCATTATCCGATACAGTCTCAATCTGATTTATATGGTATGTCGGACAAAGACAGAAAAAAACTGTCAGAGTGGGTATATGCGATTGAAGCCGATGTAAAGAATTGGAATTATCGATCGGCTCTGCACGGAAGTACAAGAGGGATTGAGATCAATTATCCTGGAGTAAAGCAGCTATCCCAAAAGATAAGAGCAGTGAATGCTGCGGAAATCAGCGAGGCAGATCTGGGATTTATAAATGAAGTGCTATATCGGCATAAATACATCTTCCCTTTGTCCCTTTATTTTTTTCCAACAGAGAAAGGAACAAAAGAAAAATGAATAGTTTGATTTTTTTTATCATTATATTTGTGGTAGAGATGATAATGTTTTTTGTTTGGATAATTTGCATTTCGAGACTTGAAGGGACGCGGCAAATGGTTGCTACAAGTATATTTGTGGTGGCAATTCTATTTGTATCTGCATTATCCTTAAAAGTAGCTTAAAAGCACAGACAGAAAGGAGGGAACCTACATGGAAAAAGTAACGATTGATTACGAACCAAAGGAAAGAAAACTGGATGCATTGCAGGAATTTGCAAAGAAGCTTGCAGAAGCGAAGAAGGAAAAAGCTGAAAAGAAGGAGAAACAGTAGGATGGAATTTAATGAATTTTGTAACGAGATCCGGGACAACATCGGTGAGTATTTGCTTGGATATGATTTTGATAATATCCAGCTGCAGGAAGTAACACACAACAATAACACGACACATACAGGGCTTTTGATCAGCCGCTCGGAAGTCAATGTCGCTCCGACGATCTATATGGAGCAGTACTACAAGCAATACCAGGACACCGGCGACTTGGATGCGGTTATCAAAGAGATTGCAGATGTGTATAAGGGATCTCTCGAAAGCACGAATGATATGCCGGTTGAGATTTTCAATCAGAAGGAACAGTATTTCTCGAACTGCTATTTGAAAGTTGTTAATTATGAAAAAAACAAAGAGATGCTTAAAGATGTTCCATATAAAAAGTTCATGGATCTTGCAGTTACAATCCGTATGCTTGTTCGGGTGGATGGAACCGGTATGGCAAGCGCAATCGTGACGCATGATCATACAGCCAGGCTTGGAATTAATGAAAAGGATCTTTATGCTGCAGCGTTGAAAAATACCGAGTTTTTATTCCCGGTAAGAATAAATAAGCTGGAAGATGTTATCAGGAACTTGGATTCAAACGGACTTGTGCAGGAAGAACTACCAGACACAGGGATTTACGTTTTATCCAATCTTCCTAGGATTGCCGGAGCAACGAGTATCCTTTATGCGCAGGATCAGATTGCAGAACTCGCCAAAGGACTGGAATGCGGGTTTTATGTCGTGCCATCAAGTACCAATGAGGTGCTGTTATGTCCGGACAACACCGACATGGATCCGGGGATGCTGCAGCGTACAGCGATGGAAGTAAATGAGTTTGTCGTAAGCGATACAGAGTTTTTATCAAATAGCATTTATCACATCGATAAGGACAGCAGGGAAATCAAGATGGAACTGCCGGATCCGAAGATTGACGACCGACAGAATCAGAGAGGAATATAACATAGTGACACGGAGCAGATCTTAAAGGTCTGCTCCTTTTTATGGGAGAAAGTTATGAAAGGGAAAGAATATGGTGTCTCGTTCCCCACAACAATGGAATGGGTCAGTAGAGGTCTTAGAAAATATGTTAATCAGGATCGGTTTGGAATATACAAAAAAGAGAATGTAAAGATACCGTTTATTTATAAGCATGAATATAATAGCAACAAGAAAAACCGTGAACTTATGATAAACAGATATTATAATAGCCTTGAAAACCAAACCGAATATGATAAAATCGAGAAAAGAAAACTGTTGAGGATGGGATAAGATGAAGATTAAGCTCCTGCTTGTGAATAAAAAATACAGAAATAATATAATTGAAGCTGTAAATGAAATGCTGACAGATTTTCCGATATTAAATAATCTGAATATTGTAATACATATGAGAAAATTAGACAGACGACTAGGAAACAGCTTTGCTTCGCATAGAAATATATATAGCAGGAAACGAATTATTCATGAAATAAAATTAAACCCCAAAGCATTTTTCTTTCTGGGTATTGAGAAAAAATTGGAAAGTGTAATGGATGCAAATTACGCAAATGTTAAGGATATTATATGGCATGAGTTAGGGCATGTATTGCAAATATATATGCTGATGGATGATAGAGGGATTGAACCAGATAAGTTTAGATATACGCCTCAAACATACTACGAAATATTTGAAAACAATGAGATGAATGCACGGTGCTTTTGTCAGCATATGCAACAACAGTTGTCTACATGCCGTTGGAACAAAGGAAAAGCTGAGAAATTGTTGGGAGGGTATGCAGTGCATAATCCATATGAATTTATACCTGAGTGTTTTAACAATTATTACCGGTTGAGGAATATAGGTATATTAGATGATTATGAACAAGAAACTTTTCAGTTCGTAAAAATGGTAGTGGACGATTACAAAAACATTATTGAGAAAGTGACACGGAGCAGATCTTAACGGTCTGCTCCTTTTGCGTGAGAGGAGGATGCACATGGATAAGGGTGTAGTCGGATATGGATTGGTGAAGGATGATTTTACGATTGAGGAACATGATCTGGCATCGTTTGTGTATATGAATGATGCAGTTAATTACATTGAGATGCGTCGTGGCGGAGAGATATCAGATAAGAAAATATATTATGTGGATGTCCGGGACGAAGGAAAGGACACGCTCCGGTATCTTTACGATCCTGCAGAAGGGAAGTTGCTGTCACCAGAGGATCTGCAGATGAAGCGATGGGATATTTCGGTATCCGGATATCAGGTAACCGCCACGCAGGAATTTGATGAGGATGGGGAATATGATTTCACGACAGAAAATAAAACATGTCTGACCTATGATGCAGCAGAACGTACCAAACAGGGATATATCGAATATGGATATACGGATATTAATATCGATGACACGGAAATCAGTATCAAGGATTTCTGGGGAAGCGAGAAATTCATAAAGGGAGATACACCACATCAGGAACGAACCAATACGGAAGAAGCTCTGGCAACCTACAAAGCCTATCAGCGGCCGGGAGCAACGATATATGAGAAGATAGGAATGGCGTTGGAAAAAATAGATACGCAGGATATGATTCAATATTTTAAGGATAAAATACCTGGAGGCGAGCATCTGATCCGGGACTTTGTCGAGAATCAGATCATAGCCAACGAGGTAAATAAGGAGCGGGAACGGAACGAAGCAGGACGCAGGATTTTTTAGGAAAGGCAGGGAAAAATTATGGTATCATACGTTATTTTGTATGCAGGTCAGATTGCTGCGTGGTTAATATGGATGACTTCTGATGAGTGTCAGATGGGAGAATTTGAGATGATGTTTCTGCTTCTGGAGTTACTGTTAATGTTTGTAGTTACTTGTTTTGCAAACTATATTAATAAGCGGATAAATTCTTACAAGGTTGAAATGCTGGAAAATCGGATAAGGTTCCTGGAACTGGATAATGAATATCTAAAAATGAAAAATCTCAATTGGATTGACAGAGACAAAACGGAGGAAGAAAAACATGAATAGCATAATAGTAAATTCTATAATATGCATGATGGCAAAGATCTGGTGCTGCCAGAAAAGAAACCAGCAGCGACGATCACAAAAAAATAGGAAACCATAAAAATGTACAATCTATTAAATTGTACATTTTTTTATTACATACATTTATGCTATAATCAAGACAGTTAAAAACAGATGACATGAATGGATGGGAGGAATCATTATGAAGAAAGGTATCAAGCGAATTGTAACTGCTGCACTTGCAGCCGTGCTGATGGTCACGCAGCTTCCGGCGATAAACAGTAAAGCTGCTGCAGAAATCAGCATCTATGGTAAGGCGCACGTACAGACATACGGCGACACAAACGGAAAAATCGTGAAGGAAAACGGCATTGATACGCTGGTGCTTGGAACCAGAGGACAGGCAAAGCGGGTGGAATCCATGACGATCAACCTGAAGAACGAATCAGGATATACAGGAACGATCCAGTACCGGGTACATCGACAGACATACGGATGGACAGACTGGGTAAATGCCGGACAGCCGGCAGGAACGACCGGACAGGGAAAGCGACTGGAAGCAATCCAGATGCGTCTGACCGGAGAGCTGGCAGCACACTACGATATTCGGTATCAGGTACATATCCAGACCTACGGCGATAATCAGGGATGGGTATACAACGGAGCGTTAGCCGGAACAACGGGCGAAGCAAAGAGACTGGAAGAGGTCAAGATTCAAATTATTCCGAAGAATACAGCATCTGAGACACCAAGCATCAACTACCGCGTACATAGACAGAGCTACGGCTGGGAAACAATCTGGGCGAAAGATGGAACGGTCAGCGGTACAACCGGACAGGGCAAACGTCTTGAAGGTATCAGCATTGATATTAAGGGAACGAGCTATAGTGGAAGCGTTGAGTATCAGACACATGTTCAGTCTTATGGATGGATGAATTGGGTGGCAGATGGAGCTATGAGTGGAACAAGCGGACAGGCGAAGCGTCTGGAAGCAATCCGGATCCGGCTTACAGGTGAACTTGCAAACCATTATGATATCTACTATCGTGTACATGCACAGACCTTCGGATGGATGGGATGGGCTAAGAACGGCGAGAGTGCCGGAACCGCCGGTTATGGAAAGCGGCTCGAAGCAATTCAGATTATGCTCGTGAAAAAGGGAGCTGCAGCACCGAGAGCAACCGTCAAGGGGATTACACAGACAACCGCCAAGAGCTTTAATGACGCGAATGCTTCTGAATCAACGGAAAATCCGGGAAATCAGAGCAACACCAAGCCTAACACCGATACAAGCAAGCCAACGTGGATTGCAGAGCAGACCGTGACCGTGACATATTATCAGTGCGATAGCTGCAATAATATTTACAGAACGAAAGAAGAAATGGAACAGCACTTCGCATTCTGGGATCCAAAATACCATGTGATCTGCAGTTGCGGAGTAAACAAAAAAGGCTCGAAAAAAACAGAAACATTCACGATCCGCGATGGCTACTGGAGCGATGATCCGGCACCGGAAACACGCAAGGTCGTATGGGTAGCGACAGAACCGGCATATACCGAGACGAAAGAAATAGTCGAAATGGTGCCGTATAGATATTGCGGTAAATGTAAAAAAAGATTTTACGCAGGTAAAAATCAGCAAGAATCTGAAAAATCTGGTGGTGTAGCAAATGATGGAGAATATTTTTGGGATCACTATTATGCAGGATGCTTAAGAGGAGGAGTAGACGGAGAAACCGAACGCCGTGTAATCGGAACAGATACAGTTACAGAACCTGAGTATGGTTATTATAAAGTACAATAAATAGCATAAAGCCGAAACAAAGACCAAGAGGAACAATCTGAAACGGTTGTTCCTTTTTTGATGCTTTCTTTTAACTGCTGAAAGCTCCAGCCTGTATCAAGTATCAGGCTGTTTACATAAATCAACAATAATAGCAAAAAGGAGGAATTGAGGATGCTATTAAAAAGCAAAAAACGGATAGCAGCGCTATTCACAGCCGCAGTCATGATCCTGACTACGGCTTTTTCTACGCCTTTTAACGTAAGGGCGGAGGAAACGGCAACGAATACGGATGCCGAAGCAGATACAGCAGAAGATGAGGGATTGCAGGAAGGAGGAATTGTAGTACAGGATCTTGCCGATCAGGGAGAGACACTTTATATTCATAGCCGGTACTGGGACGGCTGGTACTTGTCTTCGTATGTGGATATAACAGCAACAGACTATACACCAAGCCTGCACGGGGCCTTAAAAGCAACGGATGCATCAGGAAGAGAGACAGAAGTTTACTGTATGCAATCGACGAAAAGCTCAGCTAAATCTGATACGGCATACAAGGAGGGTCGACAGTGGCTGTCTGATCGCGACACTGCAGCAGACATCGCACTCTTGATGTTCGCATATGGTGGGCGTCGGGCAGATCCTAATTCAGGTGATGGACGAAACACGCAGGATGGAGGTACGTATGGAACTTACATCATAGATGGTAAGCTGGTCATGGGTATCATGGTTGCCGGTCATGTCTATCCTATGACACAGGATGAAGCGAGGGCGTTGACGCAGGCAACCGTGCATAGTACAGTATCTGACTGCGATATCAGAGCGGTTCGCGGAAAGGTAAGCGGGGAAAGTGTCAATTCAGCATTTAGTCATTTACGGTCGATCTCGGACAATGCCCGTCGCTGGTATGACCAGTATAAGGACTTTAAAGTTGTTGGAAATTATATCGATGCAACGGCAGCTTATAATCCGGAACAGACAATTACGACGCAGGTCTATAACGCAGCAAAAAAGACTTGGGAAATTTATAAAGGCAGTGGACTGACAAATGGTTATAAGGATGCCTCTGGCAACGTCACTTTCCGTGTCGTTTACAGCTCAACCGGCATGTGTAACAAGCTTCTCACAAATGCGAGCTCCGGAGCTGTCACAGTCAAGCATTCCGGCACAAAACTAAATGTGAATGGCACTAACTATTATGACTATCTGACAATTTCGGCAGATGCGTCTAATCAGGCTACATTTACAGCCGATTATGGTGCACTTACATCGACGACTAGAACGATTAAAGATACCTTTACAAACACAGATATAACACAGCACGTATTCGGGCAGACCGTTACAATTAAGGCAAGTTATAAGGATCTGCAAGGCAAGAAGCTTGCATTTACTGCTAAGACCGGCACCGGTGCCAGTCATACAAAGTATTACGGAGATGGGGATAAAAATGGTGTATCGAACTATGCAGCACGTATCTTTAAGAATACATCCTATCAGGATGCATGTTTTGCATCACCGAACGAATCTCTCTCCAAGAGTGCAAGCGTGACCGCAACCGCACAAGGTACCGGCAGTATTAAAATCCACAAGTATTCTGCGAATCCGGAGATAACAGACGGCAACTCCTGCTACAGCTTAAAAGGTGCTGAATTTGGTGTCTTTAAGACCAATGCGGATGCGCAGGCAGGACAAAATGCAGTTGCAACGATTGTAACAGATGCAGATGGTAATGGTTCCGTCGGAAATCTGCCATATGGCACTTACTATGTGAAAGAAACAAAAGCAGCACCGGGTTACCGGATCAACAAGGATATTTTCAGAGAAAAAGTAGATAGCGACATTCCGGTTTCATTTAACGTTCCAGAGGAAGCAGGCGGCGATCCGGCTTCTGTGTTGGTACAGAAAAAGGATTCCAACGGAACGATTCTTCTGGAAGGATGTATATTTGCAATCCGCTATTATGATATCCAGATGGATACCGATCCGGCAAAGGCAGGAAAGAGTGCAGTTCGGACGTGGTATATCAAGACGGATAAAGAAGGTAAAGCAGATTATAACATACAGTATCTACAAGCTGGAAGCAGTCAGCTGTATTATAACAGCTTTGGTACACCAACGATTCCGATTGGAACTATAACAATTCAGGAAATCCAAGCTCCGGAAGGATACGTGCTTGATAACACAATTCACACATTTAAGATCACAGATAATCCAAGCGGTATTCCACATGTAGGTGTCGAGAATGACAGAGTTATATCAAATTCCCGCAAGTCGCAGCCGTTTGAGTTAATCAAGCTTGCTGAAGGAAAAAATAACTCTACCTATTCACTTGCAAATGCAGGATTTAGCGCATGCCCGGTAGACAGCCTGACAGCCGTTGCTGATGATTATAAGGCTGCAGATGGAGAGATCATCGTAAAGGATGATACAGGAATCTCATATATCTGGGATGCAAAAAAAGCGGTTACATTGACTGCTGATGGCAGCACAGAGCTTTTCACCGACGAAAATGGATATGCGAAGTCTGTACCGCTTGAATATGGAAAGTATATCGTGAAGGAAACAACCGTACCACACAATTTCCATCCGATCAAAGAATTTACTGTGAATATCACGCAGAACTCCGACGAGCCGGTTAAGATGGGATATTTCATAGATAAGAGTTTTAAGGCTTATATCCGGATTATTAAAAAGGATGATAAGACAGATAAGAAGATTCTTTCCGATGCAGCAACATTCAAAATCTGGTCATACGATGATGAAGAATATGTGAGCTTTGATGTAACTGCCGAGGACGGCAGCACAACAAAGGTATCTGAATTTAAGACCAAGGATGGCGAGCTTATGACACCGGGAACGCTCATGCCGGGCAAGTACCGAATCGAAGAAAGTGAGTGTCCGAACGGCTACTATTCCAAGCTGCAGAACAAGTCTTATGATATCACGATCGATGCGGACGCCGTTTATAAGATCTACGAAACGCCGGAAGGACAGGTCACAGACATGGGTGTATTCGAGTATGAGATCGATAACACCAGCCTGCAGGGTACGATCCGGATTACTAAGAACGGTGAGAAGCGCGTCTATAACGAGACAACGAAAGAATTTGATACATCAAAGATTAAACTTGCAGATGTTACATTTAAGGTATATGCAGATGAGGACATTCTTGCTCCGGACGGATCAGGCGATACTTTGTATCTGAAAGATGCTCTTGTAGATACAATCGTAACCGATCAGGATGGCAATGCTGTAACAAAGGAGCTGCCGCTTGGCAAGTATCGGATCGAAGAGAAAACGCCAGTAGAATATGTCAAAGCCGATCCAATCAAGGTCACACTTGCAGCGGATGGACAGCGGACAAAACTGCTGAATGATGATGGTACAGTTACAGAGGGTATCCTGTATGAGCTTACGGTAGATAATAAATTGAAGGTGCCAGAGATTCATACAACCGCGACCGATAAAAACGGTAAAAAAGTGTTGAAAGCAGACGGAACCGTGGAGCTGATCGATAAGGTATATTACGGAAATCTTGTTCCGGGCGAGTATGAATTATCCGGATATCCGGTATACTCCAATAGCGGAGATAAGCTTACAAAAGACGGAAAAGCCGTTGGAGCGGGAATGAAATTTACAGCGACGAGCGAAACCGGATCGGTGGATGTACCATATACGATCGATGCCACGAAGCTTGCCGGGAGAAGCATCGTATTTTTCGAGTTTCTATATCGGGACGGAGAATTGATTGCAGTCCATGCGGACATTAAAGATCAGGGGCAGACAATCATTTTCCAGCCCAACGTTCCAAAAACCGGAGATCCGGTGAAGCCGATCATACCGATCGCACTGGGTATAATCGCTGTAGCGGGAATCGTAGTTATGATCATATTGAAGAAAAAGCATAAGTAACATATTTACTGCAGAAGCCATCCGGAAGGGTGGCTTTTGTGGTTTTGAAAGGAGATGTGACTGATGTGCAGACCGACTGATATAAAGTCTAATCAGATAATCATTTTGGATCCGAAACAAGAATTGACAAAATACTTAGAAGAAAACGGTTATAAGATCGTTAAGCTCAAGTTAAAGGAGGAAAAGCATGGCACAGACAGACAAGATGAAACAGACGCTTGATAAGCTGGAAGCAGGCGTCAGGGAATTTTACACCAGCGAGAAATTTATTACTTATCTGCAGGTCATGAGCCGTTTTCATAACTACTCCCTGAACAACCAGATCCTGATCGCTGCGCAGATGCCGGAGGCAACGATAGTCGCCGGTTACAATTCGTGGATGCGTAACTTCGATCGCCACGTAAAGAGAGGTGAGAAATCAATCACGATCCTTGCGCCAATGAAAATTAAAATCAAAATTGATACAGATAAGGTAGATGAATACGGAAACGTGATACAGGAGGAAAAAGAAGGCATCAAATTCCGGCCGGTTTCTGTGTTTGATGTGTCACAGACGGAGGGGAAGCCACTTCCGGAGATTATATCGGAGCTGACCGGTGATGTGAGCCGCTATGAGCAGCTTCTTGATGCTGCAAGGCAGGCTGCACCATATCCGATCGAGATTGGGGCGGTGGAGGGGAGCGCAAAAGGCTGGTGCAATTACGCACAAGAAAAAATTGTCATTAAAGAAGGAATGAGCGAAGCACAGACGTTAAAGACGGCATTTCACGAAACCGCACATGCGCGGATCCACGGAGGAGATACGGATAAGAGCCGGGAGCAGAAGGAAGTGGAGGCAGAATCGATTGCATATGTCGTATGCAGCCACTTCGGTCTTGATACATCGGACTATACGTTTGGTTACGTTGCAACGTGGGCGGGCAGACAGGATATTAACTTGTTGAAGCAGAGCATGCAGACGATCAGCCAGACTGCGAAAGCGATTATCACAGATGTTGAGCGCGCGATGGAAGAGCCGGAGCTGACAGTCAGTGGGAAGTCTAAGGAAGAGATTGCACAGGATGTAAAGGAAGCATTCGCGGATCAGGGACACCCGGAGGCATCGGTTTATGTCGCAAACACCCGGATCGATGGAGATAAGGAGCGTATAACTGCAGTGGCAGCATATAAGGGCGAAGAAAGCGAGTTCGTCATGAAGCAGATGTTAGCAGATAGCTTACCGGAGCTACCGGGTACAACCCTTTCTGTCGTCCCGGTAAACCAGGACGAGGTAAAGGAGCAGGCGTGCTTTACAAAGGACATGACCGATACGAGCTGGCCGATGGTTACGATCCTTACGAGCACGGAGCCTGATAAGCTTATGCCGGGAGCAGTCATGAATATTTACGAAGCAGCAGTGAAGTTTAAGACGATGGAAAATAGCCTGCAGCTTACCGGAAAGACCGGATACACCCGGTTTTCCGTGGAATATACCTATCTTGGCATGACGCAGAAGATAATCGACAGTGCGGAGCTTGGAAGCGGCAGGCGCAACTTCCTTGACTACATGGATATATCCCCGGATATATGCACATATCTGAAACGGCACGTACAGGTGCTGGAAGTAATGACACTTGCAAGAAATGAAAACGCAGTCGGAAAGACCGGCGGCATGAGACAGGCGCGTTATGAGGATATGATCTATGAATGGGCGGAGGGCTGCAGGCTGCAGCTTAATTACAAGAGCAGACCGGAGATACCAAAGCCGCCGGAATATAACCCGCAGCTTGTCCGCCAGTACGACAGATGGGAGGTGGTACGATGATTTTTACAGTAGAAGAAAATGAGCTGCTTGCCTGTTACGCACCGGCGGATGACAGGCTTGCAATGATTAAAAGCATAGTAAAGGATACTGCAGATATGGACGAGGAAATCCGAGAGATTGCGGAAAGTGCAGTTGATAAGCTTGCACGTATGAGTGACATTGATTACGTGCATATGGCTTTTCTGCATGCGGTATAGAAGCATTACTGCAGATGGAAAGGGGGAATAGTGAATGGCATATGTAGCGAATGAAGACCTAAAGCGCGCACGTGAAATGGACTTACTCACGTATAAGCAGAGCTATGAGCCGTGGGATCTGGTCAAACTCAAAGACGGTTATTATCAGTTAAAAAGCCACGACAGCTTAAAGATCAACTATCATAACGGCAAGTGGCTGTGGAACTGGTGGAGTCAGGGTGTGGGAGGCAGGTCGGCGCTTGATTATCTTACCAAAGTGGAAGGAATGTCACTTGTGGATGCGGTAGGACAGATTCTCGGCCAAACAGCCGTAAAAGAGCCGGTTATCCCGCAGGATATACCAAAGGAAAAAGAACAGGGCTTATATATACCGGAACGGTCAAAAAACAAAGATATGATCTATGACTATCTCTGCAATCAGCGGGGTATCGACCGGGAGATCGTGAAGGACTTTGTAGATAGAGGCGAAATTTATCTGACCAATCAGCATGCAAATATCGCTTTCGTCGGTCACGACGCATACGGCAACGTGAAGCTTGTTGCGCTGCGTGGAACGAAAGGCGAGTTTAAGAATACAACAGCCGGCTCTAACCGGCGGTTTCCATTTCAGGCGCGTGCCGAGGACTGGGACGTGCGAAATAGCGTAGTGCATCTTTTTGAGGCACCGATTGACATGCTAAGCTATGCAACCCTGATGAAACAGATGGGTGTGGATTATAAAAGTCACAACATGATTGCTCTCTGCGGGATCTATAAACCGAGAGAAAATCTTGCAGAGAGCAAAATCCCGGTTGCACTGCAGCAGCACTTTAACGAGCTGCCGTATACAAATACGGTATGTCTGCACTTAGATAACGACGTACCGGGGAAGCTGGCAGCCAGGGCACTGTCCATGGTTCTTCAAAAAGACGGCTATAAGGTATATAACCAGCCGCCGCCGGAGGGCTATAAAGACTGCAACGACTATCTAAAAAACGGCGCACCAATCACAACAAAAGCAAAAGAAGAAAGGCAGGTGATACGAAGTGAATAGAACAAGACAGAAAATGGTACAAAAGCACATCGAGGTAACCGATTACGAAAATAAGGCATTAAAAGCGTTGATGGAAAAAGGCGGCTACCGGAAGGAGGCACATCTGATAAGAGATCTGATCATGAATACCATCCCGATCGAGCTTCCGAAGGAAACCTTCGATGCACTTACAACAGAGCTGCATAAGATCGGGGTTAATATCAACCAGATCGCGCACGTGGCAAATGCAACCGGGCTTGTCAATGCAAATGAATACGCAGAGGAAGCTAAGAAACTGGATGAATTATGCTTTACGATTCAGAAAAGCGTTTTAGAGCCGTTCCAGAGACGAGAGGTAGATGATCTGATCCATGATCTGCAGTGGTATGATTTCGACGATTTGGACAGGAACATGCGGAGCATTGAGATCCGGGCAGAGCTTATATCCATGCTTAATGCAAAGGACAGGGAGCGTGAGGAGCTTGGCAGTAACTAAGATCTGGACAATCCATGAAGGATCGGACATTAAGCAGGTGCTTGATTATGCCGCCAATGAAAAAAAGACGATCGTGAATATCCATGTGGAAACGGACGAAAATTATAATCAGATCGACCGACAGCAGTTTCAGGACGTGATCGATTATACGATGCAGGGATACCGGGATGCTTATGATACAGACGATATGGGAAACGTGATCGATTATGCAGCAAGAGGCGAAAAAACAGAGGAACGAAAGTATGTGACCGGAATCAACTGCTCGCCGGAATATGCGAGGGATCAGATGATGCTTACCAAGACGCACTATCATAAAAAGAGCGGGATTCTTCTATGGCATGGATACCAGAGCTTTAAACCCGGAGAAGTGACACCGGAGGAAGCACATGCAATCGGCGTAGAGCTTGCGCAGAGATTGTGGGGTGATGATTACGAAATTCTTGTCTGCACACATCTTGATACGTTGCATATTCATAATCACTTCGTCATAAACAGCGTTTCGTGGCGCAACGGGAAAAAACTAGATGTGAGATGGAAGGACATGGCAAGAGAATCCGACCGGCTGTGCAGGCAGTACGAAAAAAGCATCGTGGAAAATCCGCAAATTAAGGGTAAAGCCTATGCAGAATACCAGGCAGAAAAAGAAGGACGTCCGACATGGACGACTGCGATCCGACAGGATATTGACGAGTGTATCGCGGAAAGCCGGAACCTGCAGGAATTTCTTAAGAACCTGAAAAGCCGGGGGTACACAATCAAAGCCGGTGCAAAATATTTCACCTTAAAACCGCCCGGAAAAGAGCGGTTTGTCCGGATCGATCGGCGGCTTGGGGATAGATATTCGCTATCTGGCATCGATGCGAGAATCGAAGAATCTGTAAAATCCGGCCGGTACCGGATGCCAGAGGAAACAAAGACAAGGACGTTATATGCATCCCAGCCGAGATATAAGATTACAGGCATACATGCACTGTATGTCCGGTACTGCTTTTTACTTGGAGTATATCAGGGAAAGCATATGACCGCAAAGCAGGTCAACTACCTGTATCGGGAAGACCTGACGAAGCTGCATCGGATCCGGTCAGAAACACAGTTTTTATCCAAATATAAGATTGATAACCTGCAGGAGCTTGCCGATGCGGAATACGATATAAAGCAGGATTTAAAGCGGTACCAGGACGAAAAAACATATATCATAAACAGACTGCGGTCTGCATCCGGCGCGGATAAGGATACACTCGAAGAAAAGAAAAATTATTTATCCGGAAAAATCAAAGACTGCAGAAGGAAGCTTTACTGGTGTAAGGACATCAAAGAGAACAGCCGGAAGATGCAGGAAAAAGTAGAAAAAGTAAGAGAGATGGAAAGGGGGAACATGGAGCATGGACGAGAAGAAGAAAGAAAGCTGTAAGGCAGACTGCTTTGCCTATCACGAAAAAACGCATCGATGCACGGCATTAAATGCGCTGTACTGTGAAAAAGAAGAATGTGCATTTTATAAAAAATCAGGAAAGAAGGGATAGAAATGGAAGGAACGAGAGAAGCGGAAATGATCGTGCAGTTTGCTCTACAAGGCATGATGTACGCGCTCCGGCTTTCCGGAAGTGCGGCAAAAAATATCGCAGCCATGCTTGCGGCAGTCGCCAAGCAGCCGGACAAGTCGCCGGGGGCAACGCGGATGAAAGCCCTGCTTGATACCGGCGAGCCGCTCGATTATTACACTGTACCGGATGTTAAGATGAAGGAGTTTGCCACACTTGCAAAAGACTATGGCATCCAGTATTGCGTAGCATTAAATCAAGATGGTGCCTATGACCTTGTTGTAAAAAAGAGTGACAGTCCGAGAATCAACCGGATAGCGGAGCTTCTTGGAATCGGCGCCGTGCAGGGAAGCATGGACATGAATCTGACCGAGGAGGAACGCGCACAGGCACAGGATATCACACCGGAGCAAAAGATGATGCAGGACATGATGAGCCCTAATCGCGAAGAAAGAGAGCAGACCGGGCCAAATTTCAATTTGGAGCTGCAGGAGGGCGTACCAGTATCCGGCAGCTCATCACAAAGTTTTAATCAGCGTGAAAGCGTCATGGAGCAGGTAAACGGCTACAAAACTGCAACCGATTCCGCACGTGACATGTTTGCCAACGCGAGAAGCCTGCGGGAGGCTGCCATGAGCGATCTGCCGGACGGCATGGAGCCGGTCACAGTCAGTATCGGCTGGGACAGACCGTTAGAACGCTACAATGAAGATGGCGAACGGCTGTACCGCGGGAAGACTGCGGATCAGATGACGGATATCGACCGGATGCAGTATATGGTCGATCAGGAAATGCTTACAAATGGAAAATTGTCTGAGAACTTCATTAACAGCATGTACGAATCCGGTTACAAGGTCGATGAATCCGGAACTGTCTCAAAGGACGACACGAAGCTTACCAGCGAGGAAAGAAAGATGATCGCGGACATGATGCGTGATCCGGAGAGAAGCGCAGAGACACTGCAGGCAGGAAGTGCGGCGGTGGATAAGATGAAGGATATAAAGGAGGCGGTGCGAAATGAAAATTGAAAATGACTGGATTGGGCAGATGAGTAAATGGGTGCTGTCTGATTCTGCAGCATTAAAACTGTATCTCGATGTTATCGGAAAATGTCCAGATTATTCGGTAAATAATCAGCTCCTGCTTATGTATGAAAGTCAGGAAAAGCCGTTTACGATGATCAAGGCGCATGATACCTGGGAGAATCAGGGCGTTGCCGTAAATCAGGATGCTGCAGCATATTACATCTGGGAGCCGGACAAAGATGCAAACGGCGAAGTAATCATGGCAGCAAACGGAAAAGAACCTGCAGGCTATCACTATAAGTATATGTATGATGTGGCAGATACAAATTACAGTTACCAGAAACCGGAGCCATCCGGGGAGCAGGCGTTAGAGGCACTGCTGACACGAAAAGATATCCCGATTCAGGTTGTGGATTCTATCAAGAACGTGTCTGGAGCGAGAGCTATGTATGCACCAAAGGATAAACTGATTTATGTTGTGCGATCAGGAAAGGTTCCGGCAGATGAATTTTTCACGGCAATCGCGACCGAGATGGGACATGCAATCTGTCACGGACAGATGAAGGACACGACTATGGCATATAACCGGGCGCAGTATCACTATACCTGCTGCGTGGCAGCCTATGCACTTGCGTCGCATTACGGAATCAGCACGGATGCGTTGAACATTGACGTGCTTCCGGATCGGCTTATCAAAATGGGAGATCGCGCAGCAAAAAATGAGTTGTCACGGATAGCTCTTATCAATAAGACGATTGACCGGGATATCCGGATGCCGCTGGACAAAATTATAACAAGGGATGCAGGAAGCCGGGAGGTGGAAAGGAATGCTGCAGGAACGTAGAAAAATGACGCTGCTGGTGCTGCTCATGCTGTACCCGTTTTTCGCATATGGCATGATCCGGGTTGCACCGTTTATTACAAATGACGGAATATCATATTTTATCGATCATCTGGAAAGGGATTTACGAGAACACCCGGTCCGGATTTTTTTTACAAAGCAGACACCAAAAGTTCTTGTAATTGGAACGTTTGCGTATATCCTGATCGGCGCTGTTATCTACGATTCCATGAAAAACAGCCGGCCGGGAGAAGAACATGGATCTGCGAGATGGGCGAGCGTCGCAGAAATCAATAAGAAATATGCGGCAAAAGAAGTGGTATTCCCGGAGGCTCCGAAGTGGATGCAGGATATGATACTTACAAACCGGGCAAGGCTTGGGTTCGATTTCAACCGGCATGGGAAGAATGGAAACACGCTGATCTGGGGTGGTCCGGGTACATGGAAATCGCGAGGTTATATTATACCTAATATCATGCAGATGAACTGTAACCTAGTTGTCACAGATCCAAAAGGCGAGCTTGCGAAAAAATGCGGCGATATGCTAAGAAAAAACGGCTACCGGGTACTTGTATTCGACGTGGCAAATCCGGAGAAATCGGTCTGTTACAACCCTTTTGTGTATTTCCGCAACGATATGGATGTGCTGGATTTTGTCAACAACTTCTTTTCGTCGCAGGAACAAAAGAATACTCAGAAAATGGATCAGTTCTGGGACGATCAGGCAAAAAACCTGATGATGGCTTTTTGCTTCTTATTATATCACGAGGCACCGAAGGAAGAACAGAACATGGCAACCGTGCTGCAGCTTCTTCATGCTGCAGAAGTATCGGAAGAAGATGGCTTTATGTCACCGGTGGATATGATATTCGCGAAGTTGGAAAAAGAAAAACCAGGGCACATCGCCGTTGGATATTATAAAGACTACCATAAGGGCGGCGCGAAAACGCTGCAGAGCTTCCAGTCTACTTTATCGTCCAAGCTGGCATACTTTAACATGGAAGCACTCCAGAAACTTACGATCACAGATGATATTGATATTCGGAGCTTTGCGACGCAAAAGACAGCATTGTTCTGTGTGACGCCAGATTCCAAGGCGAGCTTGAACTTCCTGATTGGAACACTGTACCAGCAGATGTTCCAGCAGCTGTATGATTTGGCAGATAACGTCTATGATGGACCTTTACCAATACACATCCGGTTTCTACTTGACGAATTTGCGAATATTGCGCTTCCGGATGATTACCAAAAGATCCTTTCGACAGCGCGGTCACGTAATATTTCGTTTGCGATTGTACTGCAGGATAAGAGTCAGATAGAGAAGATCTACGACACAATATATAAGACACTTATGGCATGTTGTTCTGAATGGCTGTTCCTGGGAAGCAATGAGAAGGAAACATGCGAATATTTTTCTGCACTCGTCGGAAAAGAGACGGTTATGGTCAAGTCAACAAGCACAACACATGGCATGAATGCAAGTTATACGGTGCAGTATACACCGACACAGCGTGATTTGATGACGGCAGATGAGATGCGACGCAAGTCGAATGAATTGGCAATACTGATTATCGAAGGCGAGAATGCGGTAAAGGATGAAAAGTACAACATGAAGAATCATCCAAATTACTATATGATCGCCGAAGGAGAGAACTTGACACGAAAAAAAGAGCCGGCTAAGATCTACGACTGGGGCAGTACGGCACAGTCGAAAGGTCATATGCAATCGATTAGCCGGATCGATGCGGCTGATCGGGATAAGATCGTTAAGCTGGAAGATATTGAAGCAGACAGCGTGGTTATGACGGAAGAGGAGCTGTTTGAAAGACTGGCAGCATAGCAAAGATAATGTATTTGAACAGGAGGAAAAAATTTATATGGATAAAAAATTGAAAATGAGAAAGAACGTGATCTTATACATGTTCGGAATGTTAGCAGTCCTCATGGGCTGCTTTTTTTATACCCCGGAGAAAGTGAAAGCTGCAGAACCGCAGGGAGCGCAGATCAGCGCACAGGTACAGACGGTGGCATATAGCAGTGACATTCCAGAAGAAGTAAAAAAACCAATGGAAAAAGGAAAAAATTTGACCGCCTATATAGTAGCTACGATAGGGTTCATAGTTTTGGCCGTAGGCTTGTTGATGGAGGTTATAGCTTGGTTCGGACATCAGAATGACATGAAAATTCAGGGATTGGTTGCAATTGGAGCCGGTGCATTGCTTGGAAGTGCAGGAGCAATCGCAGCTTGGCTTTTGAGTTAGGAGCCTGCCTATGAATTGGATATTAGCGACGCTGCAGGCGTCCATTGCATTTTTTGATGCGTGGATGAGCCAGTTATATGATGTGCTGATGCTTGATCCCATATCGTACCAGAACGGTACGATATGGACCACCGTCAGCAAAATCTATGATGCGCTTATGGGACCTGCAGTGTCTATATTAATCATCGGATTTTATATCGCACTGATTCATGACAGCGGCGAATTTATAAAGACCAGACATTTTGGATCTGTTGGATGGACGTTTATTCTTCTATACATAACAGCTTCGCTGCTTCTGGGCGGGAAGTACATATTGCTTTTAATATTCTGGTGTTTTAAGGAAATCCTGCAGACGGTTACCGGCCCGAACGGAACGAACTTTCTGGATTTATCCTGGGTGGAGCTACCGAAGCAGGTCAAACTTGCCACGTCCGGACTTGGAGCAACGAAAGCAACGCTGTTTTTTATTGTTGTGCTGATATTTGCATTGGTAATTATGGTGTGTTCCTTCACGATCATTATGGTCGTGTATGGAAGATTATTTAACATCTATCTTCATCTAGCGGTTGCGCCACTTGCACTTGCATGTGGTGCGGCGGGACCACTTAGGGGCACATTTGCATCATATTTGCGTTCGTTCGTCGGAGTATGTCTGCAGGGCGTCGTCATCGTGATTGTCTGTATGGTATTTTCCGCTTTTGCGAATAACTTTGATTTTAATACCGTGCAGACATCCGACCAGCAGATAGTTGAATTAAAAGAGGATATGACCGAAGAGGAATTTCAGGCATGGTGGGAGCAGTGGGGCATGGACAACAAGGAGCTTGAGGCAAAGAAAGCAGAAGTACTCTGGACGTACCTGTCGCAAATGCTTTTTCTGTATCTGATTATGGCAGGCATGATCAAAGGAGCAGATAACTTTATTCACCAGAAACTGAATTTATGATTATACAAATATGACATGCCGCCACGTATCCGCGTGGCGGCAGGAAAGGAGAGTTATGTTAGAAGCAAAACCAAATAAAGAGATACTAAAGATAAAAACATCGATGCTTGGATTTACACCGGGGCAGGTGGCATGCGTAACGGTCGGGCTGATCGCCGGTTCGATTACCTACTTGGTACTCCCGGTACCGGACTTTTGCAAGATACCGGTAATCGCGGTTATCGTGGTTTTTATCTGCAGCTTTGGATTCGTAACTATGGATGGAATGAACGTAGGACAGATCATACAGGCGATGTTTTCCACGTGGCGTATGAACAAAAACCCGCTTGTGTTAAGAGGAAGGAGGGAAGATTATAATGGCAGTGACAACAGTAATGCAGTACGACCTGTCGAAAGACCGGACGAAAATAACAAGAAGTCAGGATATCATACCGATTAAACAGATCTGTGAAAATGGTATGTTTAAGCATGCCGGGAGCAGATGGAGCATGACATATGATCTGAGGGATATCGATTATAATTCTGCAGGCAATGAGGATCGGAAAAAGGTATATGACAGCTGGAAGGAATTACTTAACTCCCTGGACAGCTCCAAGGCATCCATGAAGATTACGCTGCTTAACCGAAGGATGAACAAGAAAGACCGGCTGCAGCAGACACTTCTACCAACAACAGTTGGAGATGGGTATGATCATATCCGGACGGCGTATAACCGGCTGCGATATGACGACATTGAAGGTGACAAGGGATTTATCCAGGATAAATTCATCACGTTTTCTACTGAAAAGAAAAATCAGGAAAAAGCGGAAAGCTATTTCAACCGGATGGAGCGGGACTTAAACAAAAAGTTTTTGACGTTTGATTCCGGAATCAAGCGTCAGAGTATCTACCGGCGTGGAGAAGTGCTGCACTCATTTCTTCACGCAGGGCGGGAATCGGAATACAGCTTTGCATGGGATCCGGACAAAGGTGCAAGAACCAATACGAGAAAATTTATTGACAGATTAGCACCTGATATGTTCCGACCACATGCAGACTATTTTGAGATGAATAACATGGTCGGACGGACGATGATGCTCCGTACGTGGGGCGCAAGCATCCGGGACGACTTTTTTACAAGACTTGCGGATGTGCATACCAATCTGGTTGCAACAAGCGATATCGTCGCCGTATCCAATTCAGAGGCAAGAAAGCTGATTGAGCGAAAAGACGACAGCGTAGAGACAAGTGCAAACCTCTGGTCCGGCAAGCGGAGCGTACGTGAGGGAGCTGCAGAACGTCTTCCAAGACAGATAGCAAAGGACAGAAAAGTAATCGATGCATACAATAACGCGATGGATTACGATAACCAGAAGATGTTTTTAGTGCAAGTCCTTGTTTGCTTTCTGGCAGAAGATATGAACCAGCTTGATGAATACACGGAAAGCATACTGGATGTGGCAGGTGACTACAACTGCGAAATGTCATATATGTATTTTCAGCAGCTCAAAGGACTGATGGATGCGCTGCCGTTTGGTGAGCGGACAATACAGTATCTCCGCGACTGCGACACAGATACCACCGCGATCATGCTGCCTTTCAACTCTGTGCAGCTTAACCAGAGCACCGGGATCCCATACGGAAAACACGAAGAAACGAAACAGCAGCAGTGGGTAGACCGGACTATGCAGGGATCCGGGCATGAGTGGATATTAGGTAAAACCGGCTTTGGAAAATCTGTCGATGCAAAGCTGAAGATATTATACGAGGTGCTTTTAACCCAGGGCGACAGCATCATACTGGATCCCGACGGCGAGTACGCGCCGCTTGTCTACGCACTTGGTGGACAGGTGATTGAGGTCGGCGTGGATCATATCAACGTGGCCGATATATCCGCAGATTACGGTTATGTTGATGAGAAGAGGCAGGATAATCCGATCAAGAAAAAGAGCAACCTGATCTTATCCTTCATGGAAGCGATTCTGGACGATGGTGCTAAATTTGGAGAGACGGAAAAATCCCTCGTTGACCGTGCCGTACGTACGCTTGCCGATGGAGTAATGACTGGGATGTATCTGCAGATGACGCTTATGGATATCTATGAGATGCTTCTGCAGTATCAGGAACCGGCTGCAAGGCAGCTTGCCCTTGCGTTAGAACGTCATATAAAAGGATCATTTAATTCCTTTGCACAGCCTACAAACGTTCAGATTCAAAGCAGGCTGGTATGTTACGACTTGACTAACTTAAATGATCAGGAAAAAGATGCCGGGATGATAGTTGTCCTGGATCAGATCGATCAGAGGCTTATTCAGAACCGGAAGCTAGGCAAGGCAACCTATATCACCTTTGATGAGATGGATTTCTTCTTTAAGCATGCTGCATCGACACTAATTATCGAAGATTTCTTTGAACGAAGTCGTAAATATGGAGGTTTCCTTCGAGCTATCGTTCAGAACGTAACGAAAATCTTACAGAACCCGGCAGCCTCTACAATGCTTAAAAATTCAGAGAATGTCATCATGTTCAAACAGGATCATCTGGATGCGGTGCAGCTTGCCGATATGTACAGCCTATCAGGTATCCAGATCAGAAAGCTTGAGTCAGCAGAACCCGGACACGGCGTGGCGAAGATAGGAAATGTTATTTTCACTCTCGACGATACGATTCCTGAAGATAACGAAATTTATCCTCTGGTAGAAACTACGGTTGTTAAAAGTGCATAGGCGGTGATGATATGCTTGTAAATACACAGAGAGATACTGATATCGTGTCTGTCTCTAACCGGACAGAACCGGAGGAAGAAAAGGAAAGTCGGACACGGGAAAAAGCACTCGAACGAAATAAAAAGCAGCTGCAGGAAAAGAAAGAGGAGGCGGTGACGGAGTATCCGGACACCGCCGATGCTCTGCATGAAAAAATTTTATCCAGCCAGCAAAGGACAGAAAAAAATCAGGAGAATACTGAAGAATCCGGAAAAAACTATGTTGTAACAAAAGGAAAGACAATAAAAAGAAAGCCTACAGATGAAGTTCTATGTGTAAATTCAAAAGTAACAGGAGCAGTGAAAGACAGTGTACAGGAGTTTGCTAGTCTTTCGGATGCGGAATATGCCGGGCGTCAGAACCGGTCAGATAGTGATCCGGACTATGCTGGAATGAGTGTAGTCCGAAGATCTGCGAAAATGGTGTCTGGTTTTGTGCTGAAAGAAATACTGCTGCTTGTAAAAGCAATCGCAACAGCCGTTGGAAAGCTGGTACTTGTATCGATTGGTGCGGCAATTATTGTTGTAACAATCGCTGCCGGTGTTCTTCACTCCATATCCGGCACAGAGGATGAAGCCGGAGAAGCTACAGCACAATATGAGTATCACAGTTACAATCAGCATAATTACACAGGGCAGGCAAACAAGGCATGTGGTGTGACAGCTGCAGCATCAGCTCTTCGGAGCCTGGGACTGCAGATCACGCCGGATATGCTGGAACAACATAATAACAATCATGTGGGGCTTTGGTATGGTGCGGACGCCTGGGTAAATAATCATTACCCGGTGCAGATAACCAGAGGGACGGTATCTGCAGACACGATCGATGAGGCGTTGCAGCATGGATCGCTATGTGTAGTATACTTACATAACAACTGTGATGTATCAAGTGGGAGTAGTCAATGGAATACCGGGCAAAATGTATCCGGAGGCGGCTGCCACTGGATCACTCTGATCAGGTACACGGAAGCTGGGTTAATAGCTGCACTTGATCCTGCAGATGGAACCGGCAACGAGGAATACTGCAGGGCAGAAAACTGTGAGGGTGGCACGACAGGCAAGGCAATATCCATGGACGAGGTCATGGAGAGCTGCAGCAATATCTACGTTATCACACCAACCGAGACGAGAGAGGATAACGAGAAGCTGCTTGCAGCACTGATCTACAGTGAAGCAGGAGCATCTTACGAGGATAAGCTTGCAGTAGGAACCGTAGTTATGAACCGATTGGATATGCAGTATGGAGATGCACTCACGCTGGAGGATGTCATATATGCACCAAACCAATTTGAGGGCACAAAGACAGCGAATTTCCGGAACGCCCTGGCAAACGGAGCACCGGCACAGTGCCAGCAGATAGCTTACGAGATACTGCAGGAAGGGAAGCGATCAGACAAGATTCCTTCAAGCTGCGTGTCCTTTATGGCGCTGTCGATTAGCGAGAGCGAGATGCGCAAGAGAACCGGCTGCACACAATTTATTATTATAGATCAGCGTTTCGGCTGGTAGCGGAGATGGTTTTTATTCCGGGTTCGATTCCCGGAACTCTGCTTTGTGATGGCACACAGGAAGGACAGCAGCCTGGGAGTGCCATTATGCAATTTGACGGGATCAGGAAATAGATCAACCGTTATTTTTTGTGCACTTTTTCAAAAATTCAGCTTAAATATGCCAAGGGACAAGTGCACCCTTTTTCAGGAATGCCTGGGGATGGTCTGCGGTCATGTTCCCCCTTCCCACACCCTACCCCCTCATACCGGGATGTTTACCGGAACGAAAGAATGAGAGATAAAGATTGATAGTGGCATAATGTACAGATTGTCCTCGGCACTTCCCCAATAAGTTAGAAATGGCGTATTTATGCCATTTTTTACACATTTTAGAAAAAATGGATATAATCAAATAGCCGTTTTTGTGCTTGAATGTTATTGCTTCGTGGAATAAAATATAAATAAAGATAAGGAAGGTGATTACTCTGAATGAAAATATAATTTCGGGTGGAATTAGTGGGGCTATTTCAGATCCATTATCCCCAGAGGCGTTAGAGCATGCTATAATATATTATGAAGAAATTCGTCATAGAACGGATGATATTATGAAAATAGCGTCATATACGGGATATACACCTGAACAGGTTCTGAAAGTGAAGAATTATTTATTTAACGAGACACATATTCTGGCTAATGGTATAAAAAGATTTGATGAAAGTTTTGAAATTGCAGAGTCATGGCAAAGATTATCTGATATGCAAGAATATGTTCAGCCACATGACAGACTTTTAATTCCACATGAACTTATGGAAATGGATTTGATTACAAAAGGTTTTAGTCAGGCAGATGCCCATGATAGAACATGTGAAGTATATGATTATCCAAGAGCAACAAACGAGTTTTATGGCAGATTACAGCATGAACGGAATGCAAGATTAGGAAAAAATGATATTATTAGTGGAGGAATTATTCATCATAAAAAAAGAGATGACTGGGATATGTGTTTATGAGAAAGGAGTATTTTTATGGTATATATTGATATTATTCAAGATGGTTCATTTATTATACTAAACTGCCATAAAGGTAGTGAGGATGGTGATTTTTTTCAGCTAGTCATTGATGCTCAAACCCAAAAAGTTATTAAAAGACCTGCAGAACCAGATATTGATGCATCTGCCGCGTATTCACATATATATACAATGCTGCGTAAAGGACTTGAGCTTCCTTCACAGACTGTTGCTGCCTGGGGATAGATATAAAATAATTAGAATTTAGCCTATTCGGTTCTGGAAGGTTAACCAGAGCCGGATAGGCTGTTTTTTTTGTGCCTGAATTTTGTACAGGAATATATTTTCAATTTTGATCCCTTTTATTTTCGTCCAGGTTCCGGAAAAGTGGATTTGACCAGTTTTTATATTCCTAAAAGGAGCAAGCAGGGGATTAGTGTTCATTGTATAAATACAATGCCACAAATCCCGCTTGTTGGGGCGTTCCCCAATCCCCCGGAGAAAGAAAAAGGAAAGTGTAGCTGCGCTGCAGCATGAAGAAACCGGAACGAAAAGAAGTGCATCGGCATAAATCTACAAACTTAGAAAAAAATCGAATTTGTACATTTTTAGAAAAAAAGAAAGTCTGATACAATAAAACATGCAAGGGGCTGATTGGCATACCCTTGCATGTTCCTTGATAAGTAAATAAGTCACAGCGATAACGTTAATCACCACGAGCCCGCTGAGTAACTTATTTTGATTCAGTTCGTTTTCGAGTATATCATAAAGTCTGTTGATCTTGAAAATGTATGAATTCGAATAGCGAAAAAAGACGATGATACAGTCGGAAAGATATTACGGGGCGATGAAGGGGTAGCTGCAGGATATAACAATATTCACATCTGAGAAGGCAGCTTTTAGAAGACAATGATACTTACCGTGGAAAAAAGCACGGTCTGTGTGGAAAGCAGATGTCGGAGGACATATGCCAGAAGCGAGGGTTGAAGCTCTGGATCGCGATGGACTATAAAATAAATATTGGTTAAAGACGAGGATAGCAGTCTGAGACCGCTATCCTTTTTCTTTGACTAAAATGTTATAATATAAAGTCAGGAGGAAATGAATATGAATTACAACATGGATGAGCTTCTGACAGCAAAGTTTGAGGATATGGAACGAAAGATATATTCTGCCGTTTGTGAAGCAGCAAGGGAGATGACGCGAGAACTTCTCGAAGAGCTTGACAGATACTTGATGAATACAAGAGATAAGAAACGGTATGAGAATAAGCAGATCCGAAAGGCAACAGTTAAAACGGTGTATGGGGAAGTTGAATATAGCCGGCACATGTACTTTGATCGAGTAACCAAACATCATATGTATCTTTTAGAAGATAGCTTAAAAATGGAAAAGATTGGAGCAGTTTCATCTAATCTGGCGAAAATAATTAGTGAAGCTGCAGCAGAAATGCCTTACAGGAAAACAGCAGAATTGATATCCGGAACAACAGGTCAGACAATCAGCAGTCATGGCGCTTGGAACGTCGTGCAGCAGATAGGTAAAGAAATCGGCAGGGAAGAGGAACTAATACTGAATGAGATGGAAGAAGATACAACCAGGGGAGAGACAGAAAGTCCGATTATATTTATGGAAGCCGATGGCGTTTATTTGAATATACAGAAAAACAGAAAGAAAGCAAAATCACAGGAAATGAAACTCGCAACGGTTTATTCCGGTTGGAGCGAAGATGGTAAAAAATTAGTAAATAAGAAAGTGCTTGCCGGAATGGCAGGATCAACGAAATTTAATACGAAAACAGAAGCACTCATTCAGAGTGTTTTTCATATAGATGTAGACCAGATCCGGGTATTAAATGGTGACGGAGCTGCTTGGATCAGCAATACTTACAATCCGGAACGAATCTTTCAGCTGGATAGATTTCACATCGTGAAAAAAATCCGTGGTTGCATTAAACATAAAAAAATTGCATCAAGGATTCTTGAAAAAATGATGTCCGGAGATTATGAAGGTGGTCTACAGGTTATTGAGACATACATAAACAGCATCGATGATGACCAACACAAGACAGATCTGAAGAACGCAAAGGATTTATATAGATATTTGAGCAACAACATTGATGGACTTCCGCGCTGGCAGGAGCAGCTCAAAAAAATGGGTATTGATCTGCAGGCACCGGAAGGACAGATATATAAAAATATGGGAGTGCAGGAAAATCAGAACTGTAGCTTGATTACCAATCGGATGAAAGGGCGCAAGATGCGCTGGTCAGTCGATGGAGCAGATAGTCTGGCAAAGATTATTTATACACGAGAAAATGGAGACCTTGATAGAATCATCGATAACTACGATGGAGAAATCATGCTTCCAGACAATTATATGGATCAGATAAAAGTATTATCAGCAGACAAGGTTAAACAGGTAATAGGAAAAGGAAGTAAATGGGTAGACATCATACAGGCAGGAGTGCCGGCGCTTGGAAGCCCGGCTGGTAATTACACAGATGCCCTTCGAGCATTAAGTCTTGGAATCCAAGATTGAAAATAAAATATTGTATAAAATAGCAATGCAAGGTATAATCAAAGGCAGATAAGTTTTAGTTCAGTTCACAAACATTTTCCTTGAAACAAATAAATATTTTTTAAAGTTTTCATCAAGGAAAATGAGCCCCCACACTTCTGTAACACAATCTTTGTGCCTTGATTTCTTGACGAAAGAAAGGGATACAACTATAATATATAGGATTATGTGGTCTATCATGTTGTATAACAAGGAAGGGTTCGGATAAAGAATGGAAAAGATTGTAATAGCAATTGATACAATGGGTACGGATAATGGAAGTGCATATTTTGTACAGGGCATTGCGGAGGCGATGGATCTGTATGACGACCTTTCCTTTATCGTAACCGGTAAAGAAGAGGAATTAAAAACGTATATTGACCAGTACGGATGTGATAAGACGCGGATTGAGGTAGTCGATGCAACCGAGGAGATTACCTGTCATGATGCGCCGGTGGATGCTATCCGTAGAAAGAAGAATTCATCTATGGTATTGGCGTTAAATGCTGTCAAGGAAGGAAGAGCGGCGGCTTGTATTTCTGGCGGTAATTCTGGTGCGCTGCTGGCTGGCGGACAGTTTCTGGTTGGACGTGCAAAGGGGGTTAAGCGAACCCCACTGGCTCCACTCATTCCACATCGGTACGGCTCGTCGTTACTGATCGACTGTGGCGCAAATGTGGATGCAAAGCCAGAGAATCTGGTACAGTTTGCAAAGATGGGTTCTATCTATATGAAGAATATCGAGGGTATCGAGAACCCTCGTGTTGGTATCATCAATATCGGTGCGGAGGATGAAAAGGGAAACGAACTTGTGAAATCCACGATTCCGCTGCTGCGTGAGTGTAAGGACATCAACTTTATCGGTAGTGTAGAATCCCGTGATATCCCAAACGGTCCGGCAGATGTATTAGTCTGTGAGGCGTTTGTTGGAAATGTTCTGCTCAAATTCTTTGAGGGACTTGGTAAAATGTTTATGGCAGAGATCAAAGATACGTTAAAGAGCAGTGTCAAGACGAAGATCGGTGGTGCATTGATCTACAAACCGATTAAGAAAACCTTTAAGCGGTATATGGCGGATGATAAGGGTGGAGCACCATTGCTTGGCTTAAAAGGTCTGGTAGTAAAGATTCATGGCAACAGCAAGGATACAGAGGTACGCTCTGCCATCGAACAGTGCCGTAACTTTGTGAAAAAAGATGTTACAAATCAGATTATTCGTACATTTGTAGAGGAAGAAAACAAAGGGGAGAACTAACATGGAACATGAAGGATCACTCAGTGAGCTGGAAGCACTGATTGGATATACCTTTCAGGATATCAAACATTTGGAGACAGCAATCACGCACAAGTCCTTCGTCAATGAAAAGATGGTCGGACGCTATATGTCGTATGAGCGATATGAGTTTTTAGGTGATGCGATTCTGGAATTTATCGTGAGTAAGTATCTGTTTGAAAATTATCAGACGATGCCAGAGGGCGATTTGTCGAAGCTTCGTTCAAGTCTTGTCTGTGAGTTCACTTTGTCCAAGATTTCGCGGGATTTGCGGTTTGGTGAGTTTGCCCGGTTCAGTAAGGGAGAGAGACAGACGGGCGGAGCTAACCGGGATTCGATTTTGTGTGATATGTTTGAGTCTGTGCTTGGCGCAATCTATCTGGATGGTGGTATGGAATGTGCAACCGCATATGTGGAGCGGTTTCTACTGCAGGATATCGAACATAAACAGCGCTTCCATGATGCAAAGTCCAAGCTACAGGAATATGTGCAGAAGCATAAGATCAACCTGCAATATGAATTGTTGGCGGAGGAAGGTCCTGACCACAACAAGCAGTTTACCGTGCGCGTCGTGTTAGACGGCAAGGAGATGGCGCGGAAGGTGGCGCATTCAAAGAAAACAGCAGAGCAGTATGCAGCGTTTGAGACATTGGAGCTGCTACATCAGCCAACTGGAAAAAGGTAAGGTAACGTATGTATTTAAAAAGCATAGAAATATATGGATTTAAGTCCTTTGCAAATAAAATAATTTTCAAATTCAACAATGGTATTACAGGTATCGTTGGACCGAACGGTTCTGGTAAGAGTAATGTCGGCGATGCCGTGCGCTGGGTACTTGGTGAGCAGAGTGCGAAGCAGTTACGTGGTTCCAAGATGGAGGATGTTATTTTCTCTGGTACAGAGCTTCGAAAACCGCAGGGCTCGGCATATGTGGCAATCACACTTGATAACAGCGATCACAGCCTGCCGATTGATTATAATGAGGTAACGGTTGCCAGACGTGTGTATCGTTCTGGTGAGAGTGAGTATCTGATCAATGGTGTTGTCAGCCGTTTGAAGGATGTCAATTCCCTGTTCTTCGATACTGGTATCGGTAAAGAGGGATATTCGATTATCGGACAGGGACAGATCGAGCGGATTCTGTCAGGAAAGCCGGAGGAACGCCGGGAGCTGTTCGATGAGGCGGCAGGAATTGTTAAATATAAGAAGAATAAGGCAGCAACAGAAAAGTCACTGGAGAACGAGCGGGCAAATCTTTCCCGTGTGAAGGATATTCTCGGGGAACTGGAAAAACAGGTTGGTCCTTTGAAGGAACAGTCGGAGACGGCACGGAAGTATCTGATCTTCAAGGACGAGTTGAAGAAGCTGGATATCAATGCATTTCTCTTAGATGTCGATGATACACAGGTAAAGCTGGAATCCTACGAGGAGAAGCTATCCATTGTGGAGACAGATGCGTCACGTCTGAAGGATGAATTCGAGGCAGCGAAGGATGAATATGAACGCATTGAGCAGCAATTGGAATCCTATAACGAGAAGATTGATACATCGAAAAATGAGATTCATGAGAAGAAGCTCAGCAATCAGCGGTTAGAAGGCGAGATGAACGTTATCAACCAGCAGATTCTCTCATATCAGCAAAGTGATGCGGGGCTGCTCGAACAGATTGAGAAAGAGACGAAGAATCTGGAAAAGCACAAAGCGGATCTTACCGGATTGTATGAGGAGAAATCCCAGTTGGATGAGAAGCTGGATCAGGCAGATGATGTGCTTGATGAGGCAAAAAAACAGTATCAGGATCTGGAACAGGATATTACCGCGAAGGAACAGGCAATTGAGGATGCCAAAGCAGATATTATCGAGTATTTGAATGAAGGCGGTACGTTAAAGGCAAAGGTCGGCAGATACGATACGATGCTGGAAAACATCAACCTTCGTAAGACAGAGCTTAAGAAACGGCTGCTGGAATATACGAGCGAGGAAGAAAAAGCAAAGACGGAGGAAGCACAGCTTACCTCTGGAATCAAAGAGTTAGAAAGTGAATTGCAGGAAAAAAATGGACAGTTTACGGCTGTTCAGAACCTGATCACGGATCACAGCCAGAAGCTTGAAGAAAACCGGCGTGGCGTCACGGAGACGAGTAACCAGATCGTCAGCCTGAAATCCAAGAAGGAAGCGTTGCGCAATCTGACGGAACGTTACGAGGGATACGGAAACAGTATTCGCCGTGTCATGGAGCAGAAGACGAAGAATCCGAAGATCGTCGGCGTTGTGGCAGATATCATACAGGTAGATAAGCGGTATGAGACAGCTATTGAGACGGCACTTGGCGGAAGTATCCAGAACATTGTCACAGAGGATGATGCAACAGCCAAGAGTATGATCGCGTATTTGAAGCAGAACCGGTTTGGACGTGCAACATTCCTGCCGATTCAGTCAATCGTCGATCGCTCCGGGGTGAGTAACGATGTAAAGCGGGAACCGGGCGTTGTTGGTACCGCATCCGAATTGGTTGGATATGATAAGAAATTCCAGTCGATTATCGGACATCTGCTTGGACGAATCGTAGTTGTCGATCACATCAACCATGCGATGGCGCTTGCAAAGAAGTATAAACAGAGTCTGCGTATCGTGACGCTCGAGGGAGAACTGATCAATCCGGGCGGTGCGCTGACCGGTGGTGCATTTAAGAATACATCAAATCTGCTTGGACGAAAGCGAGAGCTTGAGGAAATTGATGAACAGATCGAGAAGCTTTCCGTGAAGCTGGAAGAACATAAGAAGCAGATTACATTCCTGACGGAAGACCGTGAGAAACAAAAAGGTATCCGTGACGAATTAAATACGGAGATCCAGAATATGAACATCCGTATGAATACATATACCCTGAACCTTGAACAGGTACAGGCAAAGCTGGCTGAGGTAGAACGCGGATTTGCAAGCATCAATCGCGAGAATGGTGAGCTTGCAGCGCAGATCGACGAGATCAATGCAAACAAGCAGGAATTAAAGGATAACAACCAGAAGCAGGAGGAAGCCATTCACGAGCTGGAAGCGGAGATTGCGAAGCTTGAACAGGCAGTGACTGAGGAAAAAGGTAGGCTGCAGGGTGCTTCAGATTCAATTAACAAGCTGAATCTGGAGTTCAATACCGTACAGCAGCAATATGAGTTCCTGATGCAGAATATCCATCGTATCAAGACGGAGGAACAGGCAGCAAAGGAGAACCTGCAGACTCTGAATCTAAAGCGGAACAATGGAAACGAAGAGGTTACGACGCTCACAAAGCGGACAGACAGCTTAAAACAGCAGTTCGATGAGAATATCCGTATGATCGCGATTAAGGAGAAGAAACTGGAAGAACTCATTTCAGGTAAAGATGCTTTGAATGAGAGTCACAAAGAATTTTTCCATAAACGTGAGGAATTGTCGGAGCAGATCAATGGACTGGACAAATCGGCATTCAAGATCAATGCATCGATTGAGAAGTTGTCCGAACAGGCGGAAAGTCTGAATAATTATATGTGGGAAGAATACGAGCTGACCTATAATCTGGCACTTGACTATAAGGATGCCGGATTCGATGATATCTCATCACTCAAGCGCGAGATTTCGGCAGTGAAAAATAAGATCAAACAGCTCGGCGATGTCAATGTCAATGCTATCGAGGATTACAAGCAGGTATCCGAGCGATACGAGTTCTTAAAGGGACAGCATGATGATATCTGCAAGGCAGAGGCAAATCTTGTAAATATTATTGCAGAGCTTGACCGGGCAATGCGGGAACAGTTTGCGGAGAAATTCAAGGAGATCCGTGTGATGTTCTCGAAAGTATTTAAGGAGCTGTTCGGTGGTGGTAAGGCTGACCTTGAGCTTGTTGATGAGGAAGATCTGCTCGAAACAGGAATCAAGATCATCGCACAGCCGCCAGGAAAGAAATTGCAGAATATGATGCAGCTTTCCGGTGGAGAGAAGAGTTTGACGGCGATTTCTTTGCTTTTTGCAATCCAGAGTTTAAAACCGTCACCATTCTGTCTGCTGGATGAGATTGAGGCGGCACTCGATGATTCGAATGTCAAGCGATTTGCCAAATATCTGTCCAAGCTGACAAAGGACACACAGTTTATCGTCATTACACACCGTAAAGGTACGATGGAAGCCGCAGATATCCTGTATGGTATCACAATGCAGGAAAAGGGCGTTTCAACACTTGTATCGGTGAATATGATAGAGAATGAATTGGATGATTAAGGAGGTGTAAGATATGGGTTGGTTTACCAAGAAGAAAAAAGGGGAAACTACAGAAGAGGAACTGCAGGAAGTGCAGACACAGGAAACTGTTGCAGAAGCAGAAGAAGTGGAGACAGAGAAAGAGATATCTGAGGTTCCTTCGGAGACAGTTGATACAGAGATTCCGGCTGAGATACCAGCGGATGAGCCAGGAGAAGCTCCAGCTCCACAGAAAAAGGGCTTCTTTGCAAGATTAAAGGAAGGGCTTACAAAGACACGTAACAGCATTTCAGATAGCTTCAACAACTTGTTCAAGGCAAGCGAGTTAGATGATGATTTTTACGATGAGCTGGAAGAGACACTCGTTATGTCCGATATGGGTTATGAGACGACGGAACGGATCGTAGAAGATCTGAAAGCACGTGTCAAGGAAGAACATATCAAGGAAGCACAGGCATGCCGGGATCTGGTAATCAATATTATACGGGATCAGATGCAGGTGGATGAGACAGCCTACGATTTTGAGAATAAGAAAACAGTTGTGCTGGTAATCGGTGTCAACGGTGTTGGAAAGACAACTTCGATCGGAAAGCTGGCAGCACAGTACAAGGCACGAGGCAAGAAGGTGCTGATGGCGGCGGCAGATACATTCCGTGCAGCGGCAATTGACCAGTTAAAGACATGGGCGAACCGTGCCGGTGTAGATATTATCGCACAGAATGAGGGCGCAGATCCGTCGGCGGTTGTCTACGATGCAGTTGCGGCAGCAAAAAGCCGGAATACAGATATCCTGCTGATCGATACAGCTGGACGTCTGCACAACAAGAAGAACTTGATGGATGAGCTTGCGAAGATGCGTCGCATTATTACAAGAGAGTATCCGGAAGCAAATGTGGAGTCACTGATCGTGTTAGATGGCACGACGGGACAGAATGCATTAGAGCAGGCAAGACAGTTCAGCTCCGTGACCGAGATCAACGGTATTATCATTACGAAGCTGGACGGAACAGCGAAGGGCGGTATTGCGATTGCAATCCAGTCAGAACTCAATGTTCCGGTCAAATACATTGGTATCGGCGAGCAGATTGACGATCTGCAGAAGTTTGATCCGAACAGCTATGTGAATGCATTGTTCGCAGATTTTGATATGCGTTCGGATGTGGAGATTCTCGTCGATGAGAATATCGAGAATATTCCGAAAGATGATGACCTGTTTGATATGAATTAAACAGGGTTTTGCATAAAAGAAACTTACAGGAAAGAAGGATAAAAATATGGCAGAAAAAGCGCAGACAGAACAGAAGCTGACACTCGAGAAATTCGAGCAGGCATATGAGATCGTGAAGAAAGTGACAAAGCCAACCGGACTGATCGAGAGTGAGTTTTTCTCACAGTCCTGTGGTAATAAAGTATATTTGAAACCGGAGAACATGCAGGTAACAGGCGCCTACAAGATTCGTGGTGCTTATTACAAGATCAGCACGTTGTCCGATGCAGACCGCAAGAAGGGACTTATCACAGCGTCTGCTGGAAACCATGCACAGGGTGTTGCGTATGCAGCAAAGGCATATGGTGTGAAGGCAACGATCGTTATGCCAACATCCACACCACTCATCAAGGTAAATCGTACGAAGTCGTATGGTGCTGAGGTTGTACTGTATGGCGATGTCTATGATGATGCCTGCCAGTATGCATTGAAGCTTGCGGAGGAAAAGGGATATACCTTTATCCATCCATTTGATGATTTGGATGTCGCAACCGGACAGAGTACCGTTGCGATGGAGATCTTAAAGGATCTTCCGTTTGTAGATATTATCTTAGTGCCAGTCGGTGGTGGCGGACTTGCCACAGGTGTATCGACGCTTGCCAAGATGCTCAATCCAAACATCAAGGTAATCGGTGTAGAGCCAGCAGGAGCAGCCTGCTTAAAGGCATCCCTTGCCAATGACAAGGTAACGACACTGCCAAAGGTAGATACGATCGCAGATGGTACTGCCGTTAAGACACCGGGAACAAAGATCTTCCCATATCTGAAGGAAAATCTGGATGATATTATTACGGTTGAGGATAGCGAACTGATCGTAGCATTTCTTGATATGTTAGAGAATCATAAAATGCTTGTAGAAAACAGTGGGCTGCTTACCGTTGCAGCGCTGAAGCATCTCGAGCCAAAGGGACAGAAGGTTGTCAGTATCTTGAGTGGTGGTAATATGGATGTGATCACATTCTCATCAGTTGTACAGCACGGTTTAATTGCAAGAAGCCGTATCTTCACGGTATCTGTATTGCTTCCAGATAAGCCGGGCGAGCTGCAGCGTGTGGCAGGTGTGATTGCCGGAGAAAACGGAAATATCATCAAGCTTGAGCATAACCAGTTCGTAACAATCAACCGTAATTCTGCTGTGGAACTTGTGATTACGATTGAAGCATTTGGACCGGAGCACAAGGAGCAGATTCTGCGCGTACTTTCCGAGCAGGGATATCGCCCAATCGAGAAGAAACCGAAGGCGATCTTCTAATATGCGACACATATATATGGCGGTAGACCTTGGTTCTACCATGATTGATAGCTGTCTGATCGATGCGGAGGACAAAGACGTACTTGCACAGCGGAGTACGAAGAATCCCCAGCGTCTGTATGGTAGCGACGTGATAAATCGAATCTTAACTGTGAAACGGGATATAAGCTTTCTTGTGAAAATGCGCGATCAGACGGTCGCTGCGATCGTGGAACTGCTGCAGGAAATGCTTGAAGATACTAAAAAACAGGTGGAACATACCGAGCGGGAGCATGAGCTTGTGAAGCTGGATGCTGTTGCAATCACAGGAAATACAACGATGATTTCCATCCTGCTTGGGTACGATATTTCAGATATGGGAGAAGCTCCATTTCCAACGACGCTACATGGCAGTGTAATCGTGCCAGGACAGGAATTATTTACGAAAGAACAGATGGCGGTTGTCGAAGAAGAATATCCTGAGATTATAGAAGAAGACTGTAATGTGTTCTTATCTGGATGTAGCAGTGCGTTTCTTGGCGGAGATGTCATCGCGGGTGTGATGCATATCGAGAAAAGTCGGAATACAGAAGTGCCAGAACGTTACATGTTCTTAGATCTTGGTACAAACGGTGAGATGGTTTTAAAAGATGGAGAGCGGTATTTGGCGACGAGTACTGCCTGTGGACCAGCATTTGAGGGATGTGCGAGAAAACAGCATGCGTATGGCAACAGTCTGCTTGAAGCAATCGCGCTTGGCAGAAGACTGGAGAAGATTCACGCAAACGGAACGCTGGCGGAGGAATTCTTAGACAGTGGAATCGTGATTCACGGAATCCATATCAACTCGGAGATATTACAGTCTATCATGCTTGCAAAGGCGGCGGTGTATGCCGGAATCAAATGTCTGCTTAAAACAGCAGGTCTGCATGCAAGAGATATTGACAAGGTATATATTGCCGGTGGTTTTGGCTTTTATTTGAATGCGCGGGATGCTATTGATCTTGGTATGCTGCCACAGGATTTCATGGATAAGCTGGAAGTGGTTGGAAATGCATCGCTTGCCGGTGCTACAGATCTTCTGATCCACGGACCATTGAGTCGTGATTTTGAAGTATATCGGGAGAAGCTTCAGGTGATTGATCTGACACAGACAGAGGGCTTTCAGGATAGTCTGATTGATGCCTGCAGCTTTGTAAGACTTACATAAATAAAATGGGGGATTGCCGATGGAACAACACAGTCTGAAATTAAAATTACTGGATTCTTTCTATGATATGGTAACGACGAAGAAATCAAATCTTCCATTCTATCATGGAAATGACAGCAAAGAGTTTGTGCCTGCGTATACAGCAGAGAATAAAAAGGTCTGTAATCCATTGGTGGCAGATATCAATCTGCCGAGCACACATGATTTTATCCGGTCATTGTCCGAAGATAAAAAGGTTGGACTCGCCGGAATTGCAATCTTAAAGGATGGAAAGCTTGTGGCGGAGCATTATGTACCGCCTTATGGCGCAGGATACCGGCATGTATCATTTTCCATGTGCAAGTCGGTGACATCCATGGCGGTCGGACTTGCGATGGAAGAAGGGCTGTTATCGCTCGATGAGAAGCTGGTGGATATCTTCCCGGAATACACCGGACTTTTCACGAAGAAGGCAATGAAGGAAGTCACGGTGAAGCATCTGCTTACGATGACTGCAGGTGTGAAATTCGATGAGGTAAGCTCGTATTTCGCGGAGGACTGGCGAAAATCATTTATTGGCAGTGATGTAAGCTTTGCACCGGGGACGGATTTCACGTATAATAGCTTAAATACCTATATGCTTGCAGCAATCGTGACGAGACGGGCGGGATGTTCTATGCTTGCCTATTTGAAGTCACGTCTGTTTCGCCCGCTTGGTATCCATAATATCACATGGGACTGCTGCCCGAAGGGCATTGAACGCGGTGGCTGGGGCATGAAGCTTTCCCTGCAGGATATGGTAAAGCTTGGTGAGCTTTACTTAAATGATGGTGCGATCATCCGGGATGGAAAACACATCCAGCTTTTAAGCCGGGCGTGGATCCGCGAATCAACACAGACACATGTGGAATTCGAGGATACAACGCTCACGAAAGGGTACGGATATCAGATCTGGTGCTTAAAGGATGGTGCATGGCTGTTCAACGGTGTATTTGGACAGAATGTCTATATCAACCAGAGAAAGAATCTGGTGATCGCCTGTACTGCAGGCGGTTATGAAGTATTTCCGGAGGGACATCTGGTTGCAAGAATCTGTAAGTTTGCAGCGGATGAGGAAAATTTCATCCGTAAGCCGTTTGCCACGATCGGTGATACTCTGAAAAACTATATTGCAGAAAAACGGTATCAAAAGAATGCAAAGCAGCTTGATCCGGTGTATGCAGCCTATATAGAACGTGTGGTAAAGCCATATACAGGCAGAACCTACGATGTGACCGATTATGCATCAAGTATCCTGCCAAATGCGAATCAGATGTTTTATTCTCTGTATATGACAGGCATCGAGCAGCTGGGCATCTCGTACAAAAAGGAATACCTGGTACTGCATGTGCGGGATGGAAAAAAGGTGTATCATATCCGCGTCGGGTATCTGTCGGCACATCCATATATCTATCAGATCTTAGATATCGGTGGAAAGAAACTTCCGGTTGCAGCGGGCTGTGAGCTGATGGATCGAACGGAGAAAGAATTTGGACTGAAGATCCGGCTTTACTATCTTGAAGAGGTCGCAAACAAGGTGATCGATCTGCAGTTTGAAGGGGATAAAGTGAAGATTCGGGCGGTCGGCACACCGAACCTTGTGAAGTTCATGGAGAAGCTGTTTGGCGAGGCAATGATGCAGCGCACAAAGAAGCTGGGACGATGGAAGGATTCCACATTTCTAAAAGAAAAAATGAAGAAAGTGTTATTCCCGGAGAGTGAGGGAATTGCGAGATAAACTATGAAGATGATGACGATTGCCAGTGGAAGCAGTGGAAACTGTACATACGTTGGCAGTGAAAATACAGGGATATTAGTCGATGTCGGTGTCAGCAAGAAAAAAATACTGGATGCGTTACAGGACGTAGACCGGACGTTTGCAGACATCAACGGCATCGTGATTACGCATGAACATATTGACCATATACGTGGTCTCGGTGTAATATCAAGAGCGTATGGCATTCCAATCTATGCGACAGAAGCGACAATAGAAGAAATCAAATACACAACGAGCCTTGGAACGCTTGACTATGGGTTGTTCCATAGTATTCAGCCGGATGAACCATTTATGGTCGGCAATATTGAGATCCTGGCACACAGTACGTGGCATGATGCGGCCGATCCGGTCTGCTACAGCCTGCTGTGTGATGGCAGGAAGATTGCCGTTGCGACCGATATGGGAGGATATGATGGTTATATGATACAGGCACTCAAAGACGCGGATGCGCTTTTGGTGGAGGCGAATCATGATATTCGCATGCTGCAGGTTGGACCATATCCGTATTCGACCAAGCAGCGGATCTTAAGCAGTTATGGACATTTGTGCAACGAAGCGGGCGGGAAACTGATCCGTGATGTGCTCAATGATCATATAAAAACTATTTTTCTTGGACATTTGTCAAAGGAAAATAACTTACCGGAGCTTGCCTATGCGGCAGTTGCGGCGGAGTTAGAAGGAAATCCGTTCACAGACGATGTGCGGGATTTTCATTTGCAGGTGGCAAACAGAGATACACACAGTGCGCTGCTTGATATTTAAGTATATTTTCAATACACGGAGGAAGAGTAAGATGAAGAAAACAATTATCACGGTAGTAGGAAAAGACAGAGTCGGTATTATTGCAAAAGTGTGTGTATACCTTGCCGAGAACAATATCAACATCCTTGATATTGCCCAGACGATCGTAGACGGCTATTTCAATATGATGATGGTTGTCAATGCTGAAGCTGCATCCAAGGATCATGACCAGATTGCGGAGGATCTTGCAGGTATCGGAGAGGAACTTGGTGTGCAGATCAAGGCACAGCAGGAAGAAATCTTTGACATGATGCACAGACTGTAATTGGATGGAGGAAAGCAAATGATTAGCATAAATGAAGTAATTGAAACCAATGCAATGATCTCCCGGATGAATCTGGATGTCCGTACGATCACAATGGGTATCAGCCTGCTTGACTGTGTGGGCGGTACACTCAAGGAAACCTGTGATAATATCTATAACAAGATCACAATGAAGGCAAAGGATCTGGTTTATACAGGCGAGGAAATCTCTAAGAAATATGGTATTCCAATCGTAAATAAGCGTATATCTGTTACACCGATCGCACTTGTAGGTGGCAGTGTATGTAAGACAAGCGATGATTTCGTGGAAATCGCAAAGACGCTTGATCGTGCAGCAGATAAGGTAGGCGTTAACTTTATCGGTGGATATTCTGCTCTTGTTTCGAAGAGTATGACAAAGGCTGATGAGCTTTTGATCCGTTCTATCCCAAAGGCATTGGCAGTAACTGGAAAGGTTTGTTCTTCTGTCAATACCGGTTCCACAAAGACCGGTATCAATATGGATGCAGTCAAGCTGATCGGTGAAATTGTATTGGAGACAGCAGAGCTTACGAAGGATCAGGATTCCATCGGCTGTGCAAAGTTTGTTGTGTTCTGTAATGCGCCGGATGACAATCCGTTTATGGCAGGTGCATTCCATGGTGTGACAGAGGCAGATTGCATCATTAACGTTGGTGTTAGTGGTCCGGGTGTTGTAAAGGCAGCACTTGAGGCAGTGCGCGGTGAGAATTTCGAGGTGCTTTGTGAGACAATCAAGAAGACTGCATTTAAGATCACAAGAGTTGGACAGCTTGTAGCGAAGGAAGCATCTGCGAGATTGGGAGTGCCGTTTGGCATTATCGATCTTTCGCTTGCTCCAACACCTGCAGTCGGAGATAGTGTCGGTGAAATCCTTGAGGAGATTGGTCTGGAATTTTCCGGTGCACCAGGTACAACTGCGGCACTTGCCATGCTCAATGATCAGGTGAAGAAGGGTGGCGTTATGGCATCCTCTTATGTCGGTGGACTTTCCGGTGCATTTATTCCGGTCAGTGAGGATCAGCGTATGATCGATGCGGTTGAGGCAGGTGCCCTTACGATCGAGAAGCTTGAGGCAATGACTTGTGTCTGCTCCGTCGGTCTGGATATGCTTGCAATCCCTGGCGATACGAAGGCAACGACAATCTCCGGTATTATCGCAGATGAGATGGCGCTTGGTATGGTAAACCAGAAGACAACAGCTGTCCGTATCATTCCTGTAATCGGAAAGACAGTTGGCGATAAGGCAGAGTTTGGTGGACTGCTTGGCTATGCTCCAATCATGCCGGTGAACCAGTATTCCTGCGATGCATTTATCAATCGTGGGGGAAGAATCCCGGCACCGATCCACAGCTTTAAGAACTAATATAAATAATAAAGGTCAGATTGAATGGAACAAAGATTAGCACTTCCGGAACGGGTTTTGATGCAGATTGAAAAGCCGGCCCGTTATATCGGAAATGAAGTAAATATGGTTCGCAAGAACTTAAGTGAGGTAGACGTCCGGATCGCCATGTGCTTTCCGGATGTTTATGAGATCGGCATGTCATATCTGGGAATTCAGATCTTGTATGACATGTTTAACCGCAGAGAGGACGTGTACTGTGAGCGTGTGTACAGCCCATGGCCGGACTTGGATGCGATCATGCGGAAGGAGCACATTCCGCTTTTTTCGTTGGAGACACAGACGGCAATCTCGGAATTTGACTGGCTTGCAATTACGATCCAGTACGAGATGTGTTACACCAATATATTACAGGTCATTGATTTAGCAGGCATTCCATTGCTTGCGAAGGATCGTACGAAGGAGCATCCGATCGTGATTGGTGGCGGACCTTGTACAGTGAATCCGGAGCCGATGGCGGATTTCTTCGATATCTTCTATATCGGAGAGGGCGAGACAAGCTACGATGCATTGCTTGATCTGTACAAACAGTATAAACATTCGGACATGAGCCGGGAGGATTTCCTGCGGAGAGCATCTTCGATTCCGGGTATTTATGTGCCATCGATGTATGAGGTTTCGTATCAGGAAGATGGAACGATCGAGAAGGTCGTACCGAAATATGAGGATGTCCCAGCAAAGGTAAAACGTCAGGTCGTCGTTGATTTTGAGAATGTATCATACCCGATGAAGCCGGTTGTACCGTATATCCGGGCAACACAGGATCGTGTGTGTCTGGAAATCATGCGTGGCTGTATCCGTGGCTGTCGGTTCTGTCAGGCGGGAATGATCTATCGTCCGACGAGACAGAAGAATGTGGAAATGCTCAAAAAATACGCGCGGACGATGCTGGATAATACCGGCTACGAAGAGATTTCGTTAAGCTCGCTTAGCTCGAGTGATTACGAGAATCTCGATGTGCTGCTGAATTATCTGATTACATTGCGGGATACCGATCATGTAAACGTGTCATTGCCATCACTTCGTATCGATGCATTTTCTCTCGATGTCATGAGTAAGGTGCAGGATATCAAGAAGTCCTCCCTGACATTTGCGTCGGAGGCAGGTACCCAGCGTCTGCGGGATGTTATCAACAAGGGAATTACAGACGAGAATCTGTTAGAGGGAAGCAGACAGGCGTTCCTTGGTGGCTGGGATAAGGTCAAGCTTTATTTCATGCTCGGACTTCCGACGGAGACTGATGAGGATCTGTATGGTATCGCGGATCTGGCAGAGCGTATCTCAGAGGTATATTTTGACAATGTACCAAAGGAAAAACGAAATGGCCGTGTCATGATCAACGCATCGGCATCGTATTTTGTACCGAAGCCATTTACACCGTTCCAGTGGGCACCGATGATCCTACCGGATGAATTTACCCGCCGGGCAAGATATGTGAAGGACTCCTTCCGGGCACAGCGAAACCAGAAGAGTCTGAAGTTTTCGTATCACGATGCAGGAATCTCAATTTTAGAGGGTGTGCTTGCAAGAGGTGACCGTAGACTGGGTGCGGCAATCTTAGATGTGTATGAGCAGGGTGGCATCTTCGATGCGTGGACAGAGTATTTTGATATGCAGCGGTATGAAAATGCGTTTGCAAACCATCATGTCGATATCGAATTTTATACAGCGAGAAAAAGACCGGATGACGAAGTGTTCCCGTGGGAGCATTTAGACGTCGGTGTGAGCCGCGGGTTCCTGTTACAGGAGTGGCATAAGGCACAGGAGGGAAAAACGACCGGAAACTGCCGGATGCAGTGTTCTGGCTGTGGTTCTGCCACATATGGAGGAGGTGTCTGCTTTGAAGCTAAGAATTAAATACACCAAGCTTGGAAGTCTTCGTTTCATTGGACATCTCGATATTATGCGGTTCTTCCAGAAGGCGATCCGGCGGGCGAAGCTGGATGTCTCATATTCGAAGGGCTTTTCGCCTCACCAGATGATCTCCTTTGCGGCACCGATGCCGCTTGGCATGACATCGGAGGGGGAATATTTCGATGGAGAGTTTGAGAGCGTGACAACGACCGAAGATATGATGGCGCGCCTGAATGCGACGATGCCACCGGAGATTCAGGTATTGGATATCATCGAGCTTCCGGACAATGCGAAGCCGTCGATGGCAATCGTGACCGCGTCTGACTATTGTATCTACAAAAACGAGGAATGTGAGAACGATACAATACCGCAGCTTTTACAGGCGCTGCCTGCATTTGCAGAGAAAGACAAGGTTGAGATCGTCAAGAAGACGAAGTCCAAAGAGAAACTGACGGATATCCGTCCACTCATCTATGAAATCAAAGAATACAAGGATGGCGTCTATATGCTGCTTGCATCCGGAAGCAAGGATAACTTAAAGCCGGAGCTTGTCGTAGAGGCGATGTGTAACGAAGCGGGTGTACCGTTTAACCGGTATGATTACCGGATTCACCGGCTGGAGACATACATGTGCGAGAAAGAGGAGTTACAGCCGCTTTCCGCAAGTGGAACGAGATTTTAATGGATGTGCCGCAGGATATAATGAAGCACGCTGATGCGTGCGCAGGTCATCACGCTGACGCGTGGTGACATATGATGTGGGAAGCAGATAAGAGAGTATGAAGCAGTTTGTATTTACAGAATGGAATAAGAAGAAGCTTGGAATCCTGTTCGAGGATGGAAAAGCGATGGAGATCCGGTGTTATGAGGCGGACAGTATCCTTGGAAATGTCTACCGGGCGCGAGTCTCGAATCTATCGCCGAACATCAATGCGGCGTTCGTGGATATCAAAAAGGGCGAGAGTTGTTATCTGTCGATGGATGATTACCACGGGGAGAAATTAAAGGTCGGTGATCTCGTGACGGTGCAGGTCGTGCGTGATAAGATCAAGACAAAACGTTATGCGGTGACGACAGATATTTCCCTGCAGGGAGATTACGCGGTAACGACGCTTTTTGCACCTGTCGGAGTTTCTTCCAAGATTACAGATAGTGCAAGAAAAAAGGAATTAAAGACTTTGATGCAGAACCTGCTTATAGCAGAGCAGGATGCGCAGTTCTATTTGGCAGAAGGAAATGTGGCAGAGATCGAGCGGATAAAAAAGCTTACATTTGGTGGAATTATCCGGACGCAGGCAGAGCATGCGGAGGATGCTGCGATTACGCGGGAAATCGAAGGACAGGCACGACTGCTTTATTCGATTATGAAGAAGTCCGAGTATGCAACACAATATACCTGCCTGTACCACACGGAGGTCGAATATATCAAAGATATCCGGCGGATGCATGCATTGCAGGATGTGGAGATCGTGACCGATATTCCAGAGGTGACGGAAGCAATCTCGGAGATCCCACTCTATACGGACGAATATACACTTACGCTTCGGTATTCGCTTGCAAGTCTGCTTGAGAAGACGCTTTCGAAGCGCGCATACTTAAAGTCCGGGGCATATCTGGTAATCGAGCCGACGGAAGCTATGACGGTGATCGATGTCAATAGCGGCAAGTCAATCAAAGGGAAAAATGCGGAGGAGCAGTTCCTGAAGATTAACATCGAAGCGGCAAAGGAGATTGCAAGGCAGCTCCGACTGCGTAATATTTCCGGAATTGTGATGATTGATTTCATCAACATGAAGGAAGAAAGTCATAATCATGAGCTTATGAAGAATCTGGCAGAATATGTACGCACTGATCCGGTCCGGACAACTGTGGTGGATATGACGAAGCTTGGACTTGTCGAGCTGACAAGACAAAAAGGAAAACGTGCATTGCACGAGGTATTTTCAGAAATCAAATAGGTTAACATAAAAAATTACAAAATATTATATTTTTTGTGTTGACAAGCATACAATCAGATGCTAATATATACGAGTGTGCCGCACAGTGGGGTACAAGTCTGCAATCATGCAGCACCGAAACTGGCGAGTAATGATAATAGGAGGAAACCATATGTACGCAATTATAGCAACAGGCGGAAAGCAGTACAAGGTAGCTGAAGGAGATATCATTAAGGTAGAGAAGCTTAATGCTGAGGAAGGCTCAGAGGTATCATTCGACGTAGTTGCAGTGAATACTGACAAAGATGTACTTTGTGGAGATGCTTGCAAGAGCGCTTCTGTAAAGGCAACTGTTCTTGGCGAAGGTAAGGGTAAGAAGGTTGTTGTTTACAAGTACAAGAGAAAGACTGGCTATCATAAGAAGCAGGGTCACAGACAGCCGTTTACTCAGGTTAAGATTGAAGCAATCAACGCTTAATTGAAACTATGATACAGGCAGTGTTTTATATGTATTCGGATAAGACTTACCGTGGATTTTCGGTAAGCGGACATGCAGGCTATGAGAACGCAGGCAAAGATATTATCTGTGCTTCGGTATCAGCGCTTGTCATCAATACCGTGAATGCGGTGGATGCACTCACAGAGAATGTGTGTGCATGCGAGCAGGATTCATCCGGAAGCATAAAATTCAAATTTTCATCGGACAGCGATGAACAAGGACAATTATTGATCCGTGCCTTGGATATGGGGCTTTCCAATATCGAGAAGGAATACGGAAAGAAGTATTTGCAAGTACACTACAAGGAGGTGTAACGACTATGTTAAGAATGGATTTACAGTTCTTTGCTCATAAGAAGGGTGTTGGTTCTACTAAGAACGGTAGAGATTCAGAGTCTAAGAGACTCGGCGCCAAGAGAGCAGACGGACAGTTTGTAAAGGCTGGTAATATTTTATTCAGACAGCGTGGAACTAAGATTCATCCTGGTGTGAACGTTGGTATCGGCGGAGACGACACATTATTTGCACTTGTAGATGGTGTTTTACGTTTCGAGAGAAAGGGTAGAGATAAGAAGCAGGCTTCTGTATACCCTGTTGAGTCAGCTGAGTAAGAAAGCACTAGAAGAGCCGGGAGTTATATCCCGGCTTTTTCTGGATTTATGAGTTAATTTGGTAATCGTATTTATGAGGGAGGGCGTCCCATGTTTGCAGATAGAGCGAAAATATTTATAAGATCAGGAAAAGGCGGCGACGGACATGTGTCATTTCGCCGGGAATTATATGTGCCGGATGGCGGTCCGGACGGCGGCGACGGCGGCGATGGCGGCGATGTTATCTTCGTGGTAGATCCCGGATTAAATACGCTTACGGATTTCCGTCATGTGCGTAAATATGTGGCACAGGATGGAGAAGAAGGCGGAAAAAGAAACTGCCATGGTGCCAATGGAAACGATATAATATTGAAAGTTCCGGCAGGTACCGTCGTAAAGGATGCAGAAACTGGAAAAGTAATTCTGGATATGTCGAACAAGACAGAGCCTGTGACGCTGCTAAAAGGCGGCAGAGGCGGCAAAGGAAACCGTCAGTATGTGACATCGGTCATGCAGGCACCAAAGTATGCACAGCCGGGAAAACCGGCGAAAGAGCTCTGGGTAACTTTAGAGCTTAAGATGATCGCAGATGTTGGATTAGTTGGATTCCCGAATGTTGGTAAATCCACATTCCTGTCCCGTGTGACAAATGCAAAACCGAAGATTGCAAACTATCATTTCACAACACTCAATCCGAATCTCGGTGTGGTCGATCTTGGAGAAAAGCAGGGATTTGTAATCGCGGACATTCCGGGTATTATTGAAGGTGCATCGGAAGGTGTTGGACTGGGAATTGAATTCTTACGTCACATCGAGCGTACAAAGGTGCTGATCCACATTGTTGATGCGGCATCGACGGAGGGCAGAGATCCGATCGTGGATATCGAAGCAATCAACAAGGAACTGCGTCAGTACAATGAAGAGCTGGCAAGCCGGCCGATGGTAATTGCCGCAAATAAGTGTGATGCGCTGTACGGTGAGGATTACGAGACTGTGATCCAGTTATTGAAGGACGAATATGAACCAAAGGGAATCAAAGTATTCCCGATATCAGCAGTGTCCGGCAAGGGTGTCGAAGAACTGCTGTGGTATGTAAATAAATTAGTGAAGGAAGCACCGGATGAGGTAATTGAGTTTGCACCGGAGATGGATGTAGAGTTCATGGATGATCCGGAGTTGCCATTTGAGGTGACAAAGTCTGAGGAAGAGGAGCATGTATTCCTTGTGGAAGGTCCTCGGATCGAGAAGATGCTTGGTTATACGAATCTGGAGTCTGAGAAGGGCTTTGCGTTCTTCCAGAGATTCTTAAAGGATAATGGAATCTTACAGATGCTCGAAGATCTTGGTATCGAAGAGGGAGACACCGTAAGATTGTATGGTCTGGAGTTTGATTATTATCGTTAAATCGTTAAAAGGAAAGAGGAAAGAATATGACAAGTAAGCAGAGAGCTTATCTGAAGAGTCTGGCAATGAATGCCGATACGATCATGAACATTGGAAAGTCCAGCCTGACACCGGAGGTCTGCACAGCAGTCAGTGAGGCGTTAGAAAAGCGGGAACTGGTAAAGATCGGTGTGTTGAAAAACTGTCTCGATGATCCGAAGGAGATCGCGGCTGTGATGGCAGAGCGTACACACAGCCAAGTCGTACAGGTCATCGGCAAGAAGATCGTGTTGTATAAGAAGAGAAAGAAAGATCCGAAAATCGTTCTCCCGGAATAAGATGGCAGATGTGAGATTCGAACAATTTCATACAATCGCGATTCTCGGAGGAACATTTAATCCGGTACATGCCGGTCACGTGGCGATTGCGCAGGCGGTTTTAAAGGCACGTCCGGAAGTAGATCAGCTTGTCTGTATGCCGAATCATATTCCGGCATACAAGGAGGAAGCTGCGATTGTGGATGGAAGCATGCGGATGGATATGCTCCGGCTGGCGATGGCACAGATCCCGAAGATTTCGGTCAGTGACTTTGAATTAAAATGGGATGGATACACATATACCGTGGATACATTTACCCGGTTAAAGAAGCTGTATCCGAAGCTTACAATCGAATTTGTGATCGGTGATGATTCGCTGTTTCAGCTACACAAGTGGTATGAATTTGAACGACTGGCGAATCTGTGTGAGATTCTGGTTGTTGCAAGAGGGGGACAACGGGATACGATCGAGACATATATCCGCAGGTTTTGTACGAAGTATCCGGCGTTTCACATATCCTATGTGGCGATGCCGCCGGTTCCGGTTTCATCAAGTGAGATACGGGCGCGGATTGCTAAGGGAGAATCTATACAGGGACTTGTACCGGACGATGTATTACAGTATATAGAAGCACATGCACTTTATAAGCAGGAAGCTGGGAGAAGACAGATATGATGACAAGAGACAAAATGATAACAAGATTGAAGGGCAAGATCAGTGCGACCAGACTGACACATTCTTTTGGTGTCGAGTATACGGCTGCCTGTCTGGCAATGGTGCATGGAGAAGATGTGGAAAAGGCGCGTATAGCAGGACTGCTGCATGACTGTGCGAAAGGACTGCCGACGAAGACGAAGCTCGAGAAAGCGAGAAAGCACGGACTTCCGGTCAGCAAATATGAGGAGAAGAATCCGGATATGCTGCATGCGAAGCTTGGCGCGTATTATGCACGGTACAAATACGATGTGGTTGATCAGGTGATCTTAGATGCGATCACATATCATACAACCGGACGCCCGAACATGACACTGATGGATAAGATCATCTTCGTCGCCGATTATATTGAACCGAACCGGAAGATGCTCCCGGAGATGGAGGAAATCCGCAAAGAGGCATTTACGGATCTGGATGCGTGCGTGATCCATATATTGAAGAATACACTTGATTATCTGAACCGGACGACCGCTGAGATGGATTATATGACACAGAAGACCTATGATTTTTATGTTGTGCATAACATGGAACTGTAAGGAGACAGGGTATGAGTGAAAATAAATATCTTCGAACAATTGTAAAGGCACTTGATGATAAGAAGGGCAATGATATTCGTGTTATTCGGATATCCGAGATTTCTTCTATGTGTGATTATCTCGTAATTGCAGATGGTTCCAACCGTAATCAGGTGCAGGCAATGTGCAACAATGTGGAGCATGCGATGCGGGAAGCCGGAGCCGAAATGAAAAATCGGGAAGGATATGCAAATGGAGGATGGATTTTACTGGATTATTATGATATAATTATTCATGTATTTTCAGAAAAAGAGAGATCCTTCTATGATTTAGATAATATTTGGAGGGATGGAGAGCTTTTACGACTGGGGGAGTATTAATTTGAATAATAAGGAAAAACTGATCCAGGATAATTACAGTAAAATTAATCAGATTTCTGCCAGATGTATGCGTGTGATCGTGGCGATTCTCGCGCTTGCATTTGTTTATTGTTATTTTGGTACGGATATGGATGAATCTGTACTGATCGTATTCTTTGCGTCTGCAATTTTTATTGCGTTGATTCCAACGCTGATCATCAACATATTAAAATTTGATCATGCACCTGTGACGAAGCATATCGTTATTATTTGTGTCTGTCTGATTGCGACACTGATGCTGACACTTTTATCGACGTATGCATATCCGATTATGTTATTCCCGATCCTTCTGGCATCGCTTTATTACAATCAGACGTTGGTGCTGTTTGCGTCGCTTCTGATGTCGTGCGGCATTGTTGGTTCGAATTATTTTGCATTCCGGTTTTCGGATGTATTTATCGGATTTCCATGTGAGTCATTTGAAGAGGTTATGATGTCTTATGTCGTTCCACAGATCGTGGTTGTATTCGGGCTTTCCGTTGCAGCATATTTCATCGTACAGCGAAATTCCATGATGATCAACTCTGCAATCAATATGGCAGTTACGATGCAGGATAACCAGACAGGCCTTATCTTCTCGTTCGCCGAGATTAGTGAGAGTAAATCGAAGTTCACCGGAGAGCATATCAAGCGAGTTGCCGCCTATATGCGGGTATTGGCGAAAGCGTCTGGATTTGATGATGAATATGTGGAGATGGTATCGACAGCATCCATGATGCACGATATCGGTAAGCTGATGATCAGTGAAGAAATACTTGATAAACCGGATAAGCTGACAGATGAAGAATACCAGATTATGAAGAACCATGTCTTATACGGTGAGGCACTTCTGGAGAAATGTCCGGGTGAACTGATGCATCTGGCGTGTATTCTGGCAAAGGAACATCATGAGCGCTGGGATGGTACCGGATATCTCGGTATGAAGGGTGAAGAGATTGCCTATATCAGCCGTTTGATGGCGGTATGTGACGTATTTGATGCACTGACCTCTGACCGTTACTATAAGAAGGGCTGGTCGTTGGAAGATACATTTGATGAGATTATACGTTTATCGGGCAAGAGTTTCGATCCGAAGGTTGTCAAATTATTCATCCAGCATTTTGATGAGTTCAAAGAGATACATAACCGTATACCGGATAAGCAAAAATACTAAAGAGAAATGGAGTACCTGCTATGTATAAGATCATGAATGCATACATGAGCAAGGTTCAGCTACAAACGGGACCGGAACTGCAGCAAAGACTTTGTGACATTGTGAATAGTATAAAAGAGATTAAGAGTTTTTCGGTCACAGAACATTTCAAACAATTTGCGATTGACATGAAATTAGAGTCGTTTTCTGTGGATCGCGCGGCGGCAGTTTTTCATGAATTGCAGGGGAAGATTGCAAGTCCGTATTCGTCCTTTTATGTACGCTTTAACGAGGGCAGATGTGTACGGTACCGGTTCATTACATGTAAGGAAGATAAGCAGGGTATCTACTGCGATTTTATATTCAGTTAATCTGATGCATGAAAAAAAGACAGATTCCATATTTTGAGGTACCACCTCAAAGTTAGAATCTGTCTTTTTTATGTAGTGTGACCAATATTGATTGTATACGGGCAACCATTCCTAGAACGTACGGAACAATCCGATGACCTTTCCGAGAATCTGAAGTTCTCCGTCCTGAACGATGATTGGGTCCATCGTGTCATTTTCTGGTTGTAACCGGTAGTAACCGGCTTCTTTGTAGTAAGTTTTTACAGTTGCTGAATCATCAATCAGAGCAACGACCATTTCCGCGTTTCTTGCTGTCTGTGCTTCCTCACACATAACTAAATCGCCATCAAAGATGCCGGCATTGATCATGCTGTCGCCTTTGACCTTCAGCATGAATGTATTCTTGCCATTTGCATGCAGATATTCCGGTGGGATTGGAAAGTAGCCCTGAATGTTCTGCTCTGCAAGAATTGGTTCGCCACAGGTGACAGTACCAACAATCGGTACATTGATGACTTCTCTTCTTGCAAGATTAAACTCATCATCTAAGATTTCAATCGCACGCGGTTTTGTTGGATCTTTGCGGATATATCCTTTTTCCTCCAATGATTCCAGATGTGCATGAACCGAAGAGGTTGATTTTAAATGAACTGCCTCGCAGATCTCGCGTACGGCAGGTGGATACCCTTTTTGTAAGATGCATTCCTTCAGATATTCCAGAATTTCCCGCTGCTTATCAGTCAGTTTTCGATTCGCCATAACATATCCCCTTTCTTTTGATTTAAAAACTGTATTTATGATAGCATAGAATATAAAAAAATGCAAACAAATGTTCTACTTTTCTGCCTGAACGAAAAAACATTGGAAAAACTTTGAATTTTCGATAGAAATGGAGTATAATATCCTAGACTTTGTATGTCGTTAGAAATGAGATATAAAAGGAGAGCTGGTTTTGAACGAAAAGTTATTACATACACCCGAAGGCGTCCGGGATATCTATGATGCCGAGTGTAAGAAGAAAAAGAAAGTAATTTCACAGATTCATCATGTGTTAGAACTTTACAGTTATCAGGATATTGATACACCAAGCTTTGAATATTTTGATATTTTCAATATGGATAAGGGGTCTGCGGCTTCGAACGAAATGTATAAATTCTTTGACCGCAACAATAACACTTTGGTGTTACGCCCGGATATCACACCGAGTATTGCCCGGAGCGTGGCAAAGTATTATCCGGAAGAACAGCTTCCGATCCGCCTGTGTTATGCAGGAAATACATTTTTAAATACACACCAGCATCAGGGAAAGCTTTCTGAGTTTACACAGATTGGTGGAGAATTGATTAACGATGACAGTTCTGCTGCCGATGCGGAGATTATTGCCTGTGTGATTCATTGTCTGCTTGCAGCGGGTTTAAAGGAGTTCCAGATTGAGATCGGTGAAGTGGAGTTCTTCAAGGGCATGATTGAAGAGGCTGGTCTGGATGATGAGACAGAACAGCGCATCAAGGAATACATTCATTCAAAGAATTTCTTTGGACTCACAGAGTTTGTGAATACACTGGAAATTCCAGAAGAACGCAAGACGGCACTGAAGAGCTTCGAGAGTCTGTTTGGCGGGCTGGATATGCTTGACCATGCAGAAAAGCTTGTGACAAATGCAGCTTCATTAGAAGCGATTGCCCGTATGCGGAAGGTATATACCGCACTTACAAGCTATGGATATGAAAAATATGTGAGCTTTGATCTGTCCATGATCAACCGCTTTAATTATTATACCGGAATCGTGTTCCGCGGTTATACATACGGAACCGGTGATGCAATCGTCAAGGGTGGACGATACAACAGCCTGATGGAGAAGTTCGGCAAGAAGGCTCCGTCCGTTGGATTCGCGATTTATGTCGATGATCTGATGAGTGCGATCGCCAGAAATAAGATTGACGTTGCACTTGATTATTCCAATGTACTTGTCCTGTACAAGGAGGAAGACCAGAAGGAAGCAATCGCGTATGCATGTAAGCTGCGTGCGGAAGATCAGAAGGTAGAGCTTGTCCGGATGTCCAGACGACATGATCTGCAGGAATATATTGATTATGCACATAAGATGCATTTTGCAAAATTGTGTTACTTTGAGGCTGCGGACAAGATTACAGAATATTAAGGAGAGACTATGCGTTATTTAACATTTGCACTGGCAAAGGGACGTCTTGCCAAGAAGACACTCGCGATGTTTGAACAGATGGGCATCACCTGTGAAGAGGCAAAGGACCCGGATACAAGAAAATTGATTTTTACAAATGAGGAGCACAAAATCCGTTTTTTCTTAGCAAAGGCATCGGATGTACCAACCTATGTGGAGTATGGTGCTGCGGATATCGGCGTGGTTGGAAAGGATACGATCATGGAGGAAGGCCGTAACCTGTATGAGGTTATGGATCTTGGTTTTGGCAAGTGCCGGATGTGCGTTTGCGGACCGGCATCTGCTCGGGAACTGCTTTCCAAAAATGAAATTATCCGTGTAGCGAGTAAATATCCGAATATTGCAAAGAATTATTTTAGTGAGAAGAAAAACCAGACGGTTGAGATTATCAAGCTAAATGGTTCGGTGGAGCTGGCACCGCTTGTGGATCTGTCTGAGGTGATTGTAGATATCGTGGAGACTGGTTCGACATTGCGGGAAAATGGACTGGAAGTCTTGGAGGAAATCTGTCCGCTTTCTGCGCGCGTGGTTGTCAATCAGGTGAGTCTCAAGATGGAGCATGAGAGAATCCGGAAGCTGTTAAATGATTTAAATGAGATTATTCACTAGAAATAGTGCAGTAAGTATATGTAGTACATAAGGAGGCTTTTAAGATGCGTATTGTTAAGTTGACAGAAGATACAAAGAAGGATATTTTGACGAATCTCCTGAAGCGTAGCCCGGATAATTATGGGAGCTATGAGGAAACAGTGAAGAATATCGTCAATGACATCCACAGCAGACGGGATACTGCATTATTTGAATATACAGAGAAATTCGATCATGCGAAGATCAATGCGGATAATGTACGTGTGACAGAGGCAGAAATCGAAGAAGCGTATACACAGGTGGATGCGAAGCTTCTGGAGACAATCCGCAAGGCAATTGTGAACATCCGCACATACCACGAGAAACAGAAGCAGTACAGCTGGTTTGATTCTGAAAACAACGGAACACTGCTTGGACAGAAGGTAACACCACTTGCAAAGGTTGGTGTGTATGTACCGGGCGGTAAAGCTGCATATCCATCTTCCGTGCTTATGAATGTTATCCCTGCCAAGGTTGCGGGAGTAGGCAAGATCGTAATGACAACGCCTTGTAACGCAGAGGGAAAGGTGTATCCGACAACTCTGGTTGCGGCAAAGGAAGCCGGCGTGGATGAGGTCTACAAGGCTGGCGGCGCACAGGCGATTGCTGCACTTGCCTATGGAACCGAATCCATTCCGAAGGTAGATAAGATCGTAGGACCTGGAAATATCTTTGTCGCACTCGCAAAGCGTTGTGTATTCGGACATGTCAGCATCGATTCGGTTGCCGGTCCAAGTGAAATCATGGTACTTGCCGATGAGACTGCTAATGCAAGATATGTAGCGGCAGATCTGCTTTCCCAGGCAGAACATGATGAGATGGCATCTGCCATTCTTGTTACGACTTCCGAGGAACTCGCAAAGAAGGTCAGCGAGGAAGTCGATGGATTTGTAAAGGAATTATCCAGAAAAGATATCATTCAGAAATCTCTGGATAATTATGGATATATTCTGGTTGCGGATACGATGCAGGATGCGATTGATACGGTCAATGAGATCGCAAGTGAGCACCTGGAGGTTGTCACAGCGAATCCGTTCGATACGATGACACGGATTCAGAATGCGGGAGCCATCTTCCTTGGAAGTTATTCTTCCGAGCCACTTGGCGATTATTTTGCCGGACCAAATCACGTGCTTCCGACGAACGGAACTGCAAAGTTCTTCTCACCACTTTCGGTAGATGACTTTATTAAGAAATCCAGCATTATTTACTATTCCAGAGAAGCACTGGAAGCCGTTCATGAGGATATCATTGATTTTGCAGAGGCAGAGTATCTGACTGCACATGCAAATTCAATCAAAGTTCGTTTTGAAAAATAACAGGGGGTATCGCATATGGCAAATCGTGTAGGTGTTGTATCAAGAAAGACAAATGAGACGGATATCCAGATGGAATTAAATCTGGATGGAAGCGGTTATGCAAAGGTAGATACAGGAATTGGATTTTTTGATCATATGCTGATCAGCTTTGCAAAACACGGATTTTTTGATCTGAATTGCAAGGTGACCGGGGATTTATTCGTGGACAGCCACCATACAATCGAGGATACCGGAATCGTGCTTGGACAGGCGATTGCAAAGGCGGTCGGTGATAAGCAGGGAATCAAGCGGTTTGGTTCTTTCATGCTTCCGATGGATGAGACACTGGTGCTTTCCGCATTAGATCTGTCCGGTCGTCCATATCTGGTGTATGATCTGGATCTTTCCACACCACAGGTTGGATATTTTGATACACAGATGGTAAAGGAATTCTTCTATGCTGTTTCCTATTCAGCTATGATGAATCTGCATATCAAACAGCTTGCTGGTTCCAATGACCATCATATCATTGAGGCGGCGTTTAAGGCATTTGCAAAGGCACTGGATGAGGCAACACAGTATGACAGCCGGCTTTCCGGACAGGTGCTTTCGACAAAAGGAAGCTTATAAGCGCATGCAGGAGGATAAAACGACAATGGAAGACAAGAAAATTGGCTACAAGCCGCTTACAGCTGCGATTCCCTTTTCGGAATTTAAGTTAAATGAAGCGGGACTGATTCCGGCAATCGTACAGGATGACGTGACTGGAGATGTACTGATGCTTGCATATATGAATGAAGCATCTTATAATAAAACGTTAGAGACCGGGCTTATGACATATTTTAGCCGGAGCAGACAGAGCCTGTGGTTAAAAGGCGAGACAAGTGGACATTATCAATATGTGAAGAGTCTGTATCTTGACTGTGACAATGATACGATTCTTGCACGTGTGGAGCAGATAGGAGCTGCCTGCCATACAGGAAGCCGAAGCTGCTTTTTCAAAAATATGTTGAAAGATGACTAAGTGGAGGGTAAACTATGATACATGTATGGAGTGAATTGCTGGTTTATGTGATTAAGTTCCTGTCAATGCTTGTATGTGCAGGTCTTGGAATTATGGTAGGAAAGAAAATCCGTAAGAATAAAGATGTGAAAAATCAGGAGGAAATTTGACGTGAAAAATTACGGCGTGAATGAATTGCGTAAGATGTTTTTGGAGTTTTTTGAGAGCAAGGGACATTTGAAGATGAACAGCTTTTCGCTGATCCCACACAATGACAACAGCCTGCTTTTGATCAACTCTGGTATGGCACCGTTAAAGCCTTATTTTACAGGACAGGAGATTCCACCACGCAGACGTGTGACAACCTGTCAGAAATGTATTCGTACCGGTGATATTGAGAATGTAGGTAAGACAGCCAGACATGGTACATTCTTTGAGATGCTTGGTAACTTCTCATTTGGTGATTACTTCAAGCACGATGCAATTCATTGGACATGGGAGTTTTTGACTGAGGTTGTCGGACTCGATAAGAACCGTCTGTATCCATCGGTTTATCTTGAAGATGATGAGGCGTTCGATATCTGGAACAAGGAAATCGGCGTAGACAAAGACCGTATCTTCCGTTTTGGCAAGGAAGACAATTTCTGGGAGCATGGTGCAGGCCCTTGTGGTCCATGTTCAGAGGTTTATTATGACCGTGGAGAAAAGTATGGCTGCGGCAAGCCGGGTTGTACAGTCGGTTGTGACTGTGACCGTTATATGGAAGTATGGAACAACGTATTTACCCAGTTTGATAACGATGGACACAACAACTATACAGAGCTTGAGCAGAAGAATATTGATACAGGTATGGGACTCGAGCGTCTGGCAGTTGTCGTACAGGATGTAGATTCTATCTTTGATGTAGACACGATCAAGGCACTTCGTGACAAGGTCTGCGAGATGGCAGGTGTTACATACGAAGAAGACGCAAATACAGACGTCAGCATCCGTGTTATCACTGACCATATCCGTTCGGTTACATTTATGACATCCGATGGTATTCTGCCGTCAAATGAAGGACGAGGATATGTGCTTCGCCGTCTGCTTCGCCGTGCAGCAAGACATGGCAGACTGCTTGGTATCAAGGGAGCTTTCTTAGCAGAGCTTTCCAAGACAGTAATCGAAGTATCCAAGGATGCTTATCCGGAACTTGCTGAAAAGCAGGAGCATATTTTTGCAACGTTAAATACAGAGGAAGAAAACTTCAACAAGACGATTGATCAGGGACTTTCTATCTTGAACGGTTATGTAGAAGATATGAAGGCAAAGGGAGAGAAAACTCTTTCTGGCGAGCATGCATTTAAGCTGTATGATACTTATGGATTCCCTCTTGATCTGACTGTCGAAATTCTGGAAGAGTCCGGATTTGCTGCAGATGAGGAAGGCTTCAAGGCTTGTATGCAGGAACAGCGCGAGCGTGCAAGAAAAGCAAGAAAGACAACCAACTATATGGGTGCCGATGCGACAGTTTATGAGCAGATTGATGTTGCAATCACAACCGAGTTTGTTGGTTATGACAGACTGACACACGAATCTGAGATCGTGGCAATCGCAGGCGAAGATGCAGTCGTAGACAGCCTTTCCGAAGGTGAAAATGGTTCCATTCTTGTCAAAGAGACACCATTTTATGCGACTATGGGTGGTCAGTGCGGCGATGCCGGTGTGATCGAGACAGCAACTGGTAAGTTCATCGTCAAAGATACGATCAAGGTTGTCGGTGGTAAGATCGCACATATTGGATATGTAGAAAATGGTGAGATCAAGCTTCATGATACTGCAAAGCTTTCTGTCGATGCAGATAAGCGTCTGCATACCTGTATGAACCATTCAGCAACACATTTGCTACAGAAGGCATTGAAGATGGTTCTCGGTGGACATGTCGAGCAGGCAGGTTCCTATGTAGATCAGGATCGTCTCCGGTTTGACTTTACACATAATCAGGCACTCAGCAAGGAAGAAATTGAGCAGGTAGAGGCTATTGTCAATGAGAAAATCGCTGAGGATCTTCCGGTTGTAACAAAGGTTATGAGCCTGGAGGAAGCAAAGAAGACAGGGGCAATGGCACTCTTTGGTGAGAAGTATGGCGAGACGGTACGAGTTGTCAATATGGGCGATTTCTCTATCGAGCTTTGTGGTGGTACACATGTAGAAAAGACAGGCGTGATCGCAACATTCAAGATCGTGTCAGAGGCGGGTGTTGCAGCGGGTGTTCGTCGTATTGAGGCACTTACTTCCCGCGGTGCATTTGCATATTATCATAACTTAGAGAATACATTGAAACAGGCAAGTGCTGCTGCAAAGGCAGAGCCTGCTAACCTTGTAGAGAAGATCGAAGGCATGCTTGCAGAGATCAAGCAGTTACAGTCTGAGAACCAGAAGCTCAAAGATAAGATGGCAAAGGCGGCTGTTGGCGATGTATTGTCTGACGTTGTTTCTGTTGGAGATTACAAGGTACTTCCGGTATCTGTCAGTGGTGTTGATATGAATGCACTCCGTAATCTCGGTGATGAGATGAAGACAAAGATTGCATCTGGCGTAGTCATCTTAGCTTCCGACATGGGAGATAAGGTAAACCTGATTGTGATGGCAACGGATGATGCAGTGAAGGCTGGCGCGCATGCTGGAAATATTATCAAGAAGATTGCACCGATGGTCGGTGGTGGCGGTGGTGGCCGTCCAAACATGGCACAGGCAGGTGGTAAGAACCCGGCAGGCATCAAGGATGCATTGGATGCTGGTGTAAAGGAAGCTGAAGCACAGCTTTCATAGATTTTTGACATAAATAGAAAGTGAGGAACATAATATGGCATTAGTACCTACCGTCGTAGAGCAGACGAGCCGAGGCGAGCGCGCTTACGATATTTATTCAAGATTGTTAAAGGAGAGAATTATCTTTCTGGCAGATGAAGTAAACGATACAACTGCAAGTCTGGTTATCGCACAGCTTCTGTTTCTGGAGTCTGAGGATCCTTCCAAGGATATCAGCCTCTATATCAACAGCCCGGGCGGATCTGTATCTGCCGGCTTTGGTATCTACGATACAATGAACTATATCAAGTGTGACGTATCAACGATCTGTGTTGGTATGGCAGCCAGCATGGGTGCATTCCTTCTTGCTGGTGGTACAAAGGGAAAGAGAATTGCGCTTCCAAATTCCGAGATTATGATCCATCAGCCATTGGGTGGACTTCCAGGACACAATCAGGCAACGGATATGAAGATTGCAACGGATAATATCCTTCGTACAAAGGAACGTTTAAATCGTATTTTAAGTGCGAATACAGGTAAGTCCATGGAAGAAATCGAGCGGGATACCGATCGTAACAATTGGATGACGGCGGATCAGGCACTTGAATATGGCTTGATCGATCACATCTTCTCAAGCAGAGATGAAGTGAAATAAGAAAAAATGTAAATTCGTGACAATAAATTTCAATTTTTGGTTGACGAATTTGATTTATGTGTTATAATCTAACTTGTGCAATTTGGTAAATACCCAAACAGTTGTTTATGAAACGCACAAACACGAGATATTTTACAACTGGAGGGAGGGTGAGAGAAGTATGTCAAACGTAATCGTAAAAGAGAATGAGACTTTAGATAGCGCTCTTCGTAGATTCAAGAGAAACTGTGCGAAAGCCGGTATTCAGCAGGAGATTCGTAAGAGAGAGCATTACGAGAAGCCAAGCGTAAAGCGTAAGAAGAAGTCTGAGGCAGCTAGAAAGCGCAAGTTCAAATAATACAGACATTAAGGTGTTACTATTTTAGTAGCACCTTTTTTATTGTGTAAATTTTTGGATACATCATAATGAGAGCGCCACAAGCATATATTGGAAATAAAAGCTGTTCGGAGATGGAATATGACGCAGGTGCATTTTTACGATCAGACATGTGTACATGTGGATGGGTACAGACAGATTGTCAGCTTTGACACAACGCAGGTTCTGCTTCGATGTAAGAAAAATATGCTCGTCATTGAAGGAAATGCACTTCGGATTGCATCGTTCGATGGAGCGGAGATCACGGTTCGTGGTGATATTGCGGCTGTGCGATGGAAGGTGGAGGAGGCAGAGAAGCATGCGTAAATGGTCGGATATTTGTGCATACCGCTGTGTCATTCATATAACCGGTTGGGAAGTAGAACGCTTTTTGAACATCTGTAAGCATAATGATATTTTGTTTACGGATGTAATCATGGATAAGACCGGGGTATTTGCAACAATCTCGTACAAAGCATGGAAGACTGTCCAGAAGCTGCAGGAGAAATGTCAGGTAAGCTGTAGTATTGTAACAGAGACAGGCTTGTATCCATTTTTACGAAAGTATAAGAAGCGGGTGGCGTTTGTTGTCAGTCTGATGGTGTGCGCCGGGATCGTTTTTTATTCATCTCTTTTTATCTGGCATATAGATGTGGAGGGAACATCTATCTATACAGAGGAGGAAATCGTGACGTATATCAGTGATTCACTCGTGCCGATTGGGACAAAACGGGCGGCAATTTCGATTGCTGAACTGGAAAAAGCATTGCGGATGCAGTATGACCAGATCGCATGGATCACTTGTGATGTAGAGGGAACCAGGTTGGTTGTCCGATTTGTGGAAACGGTAGAAAAGGAAGAAGTAACGACGTTTGATACACCGTGCAATATAGTGGCAGTCAAGGACGGCATTGTGCTTGATCTGCTTGCCAAGAGCGGAACAAAGCTGGTTAATCCTGGCGATGAAGTAAAAAAAGGGGATGTGTTGATTACTGGAGTTGTAAACATCTATAATGAATATGAAGAATTGATCGAGACGAATTATGTGGCGGCAGATGGTATTGTATATGCGCAGACGAAGTATCAGTATCAACAGGCATTTCCACTTGATTATACACAGAAAAGACAGGGGAAAAAGAAAAAGACAGGAATAACGATCCAGCTTGGAAATTCGGTGAAAACGCTGCATCAGCCAAAGTTGGTAGACGGTTATGAACAGGTATCCACCACGCATACGTTTCATATAGGAAAAGCATATTATCTGCCATTTTCTGTGACTGTCACAAAGTATTATCAGCCGATTTATGAGACAAAGACTTATACTGAGGAAGAGGCACGCAAAAAGCAGGAACAGCTGTTGCAGACTTATATTGCAGACCTCAAGAAAAAAGGGGTGGAAATACTAGAAAATAATGTTACAATAGAGTGTAAAGATGGAGAATGTCTTGCATCGGGAATACTGGTTGTAAGGGAAATCATTGGTGCGCCGGAGACATTTGTAATCCCGGAAGAGACGATTCAGAAAAATGAGGAATAGGAACAGTTATGAGTGCATATTATGAGACAATTACAGTGCCTGCAGATCAGATTCAGCTGGTGTTCGGACAGTTCGACCGCAATATCAAGAATCTGGAAAAGGCATATCATGTAGCGGTGGTTTTACGGGATGATAAGCTGCGTATCACAGGCTCGGAGGGCAGCGTGAAACGGGCAGTTTCAGTAATTGAACAGTTAGTTGCTCTGGCAGATAAAGGGGAAGAGATTACTGATCAGAATGTGAATTATGCGATATCATTGTCAAGAACTGGCGAGGAAGAAGCCGTATCGACGCTTGCAGCAGATTCGAATATTATCTGTCATACAACAAATGGAAAGCCGGTTAAGGCGAAAACATTGGGACAGAAAAAATATGTGGAAGCCATTGACAAGGATATGATCGTGTTTGGTGTTGGTCCAGCAGGAACCGGAAAAACATATCTGGCGATGGCGAAGGCAATCACAGCATTTAAGAATAATGAAGTGAACCGGATTATCCTGACAAGACCGGCGATTGAAGCTGGAGAGAAGCTTGGATTTCTGCCAGGGGATCTGCAAAGCAAGGTGGATCCATATTTACGCCCATTGTATGATGCGTTATATGAGATTATGGGCGCGGAAGCATTCCTGAAAAATATGGAAAAAGGACTGATTGAAGTAGCACCGCTTGCGTATATGCGTGGACGAACTTTGGACAACGCCTATATCGTGCTGGATGAAGCACAGAATACGACGCCGGCGCAGATGAAAATGTTCCTGACGCGTATCGGATTTGGTTCCAAAGCAATTATTACCGGAGATCTATCCCAGAAGGATCTGCCGAAGGATGCGCAGTCAGGTCTGGAAGTGGCACTTCGTGTCCTGCATAATATTGATGAGATCTCTGTGATACGGTTTACAAGTGAGGATGTTGTTCGGCATCCGCTTGTGCAGCGAATCGTCAATGCGTATGAGGAATATGAAAACCGACATAGCCGGGACAAAAAACAGACGCAGAATAAACATTAAATTGTACAAGATAAAACTTGATTATCTGATACATTTGGGATAAAATGTAACAGGCAATAAAGGAGAGATACATTGAGCGTATTTTTTGAGAATGAATTGGATACAGAAATTCCTGCACATTATCAGGACATTGTAGAGGATATCATAGAGGCGTCTCTGGATTTTCTGAAATGTCCATATGAATGTGAGGTGAATGTAATCTTTACAGATCATGCAGGGATTCAGGCAATCAATAAAGAATACCGGGATATCGATGCACCGACGGATGTTTTATCGTTTCCGATGATAGAGTATGAAGTGCCGGGTGAATTTGATTTCTGTGAGAACAGTCCACTTGATTATTTCAATCAGGACACCGGAGAGCTGATGCTTGGAGATATCATTTTAAATGTAGATCGGATTGCTGAGCAGGCGGAGGAATATGGTCATACGAGACGACGTGAAGTTGCGTTTTTAACGGCACATAGTATGTTGCATCTGGCAGGATATGATCATATTGATGATTCAGAACGTCTGCATATGGAAAAACTACAAGAGGAAATATTAACAAAGAAAGGATATACGAGAGACAATGAAGAAGAATAAGTTAAAGAAGTTGTCTATTTTTGCACTGACAACTGCACTTACCGTATCTTGCCTGGCAGGATGTGGAAAAAAGAAAGAGGAGGATACCGAGCAGGCAACTATTACGACCGAAGCGGCTGCAACGATGTCGGATGCAGATATTGAATTTGCACCGACAAAGGAAGGCTATGTGATCAATGAGTTTTCGGGTGAGTGGATTGACGAGAGTCTTTCTAATCAGAGACCACTTTGTATCATGATCAATAACATTGTAGATGCAATGCCACAATCAGGTATCTCACAGGCAGATATCACATATGAGATGCTTGTTGAGGGTGGTATTACCCGATATATGTGTGTATTTAAGGATTATTCCAATCTGGAAAAGCTGGGACCAGTTCGTAGTGCCAGACATTATTATGTACAGATGGCAAATATGCTTGGCGGTATTTATGCACATGTAGGATGGTCTGTCTATGCGGAATCATGGATTAAGGATACAGGATTAAATAACCTGAATGGTCTGTATGATTCCACAACTTTTTATCGTGATGAGTCAAGGGTTGCACCACACAACTGTTATACAAACAGCGAAAAGCTGAAGGAAGGTATTGCGGCAGCTGGTTACAGTACCGAGTATCTGGGTGAGAAATCTAAGGCGTTTGCATTCAATGTAGAAGATACAGCGCTTGGCAGTGGTCAGACAGCAAACAAAGTGACAACTGCATACAATGACAGCAGTACAAGATGGTATGAGTACAATGCCGATGAGAAACTGTACTATCGTTTCCAGTATGGAACAGAGCAGATTGATGATCAGACAAATGAGCAGCTTCGCTACAAGAACTTGATTGTTATGTTCGTTCAGTATACAGATCTTGGCGATGGTTTACAGAATATCGATTGGGATAAGACTGGAACCGGATATTATATTACAGATGGTGAGTATGAAGCAATTTCATGGAGAAAGGATAATGGAGTTGTAAAGTACTATACCGCTGATGGCAAGCAGTTGAAGATGAATCCGGGAAAGACATTTGTAACAGTATTTGATGAGACAAAGCAGGATAAGATTATCTTTGAATAATTAAATACAAATATGGAAATAATTTCTTCAAGGAGTTGGTGCCATGAAGAAATTATTTTTATATGTACTATTATTTGTAGGGATTTTTTCGTTATGCTTTTTGCTTGCAAATGAATATTTTAAACAACGTATGCAGGAAAAAGAGGGACAGAAGCTGGAACTTGCAGCGGATTCCATTTCCATTGACACAGAATGGAAAGACAATGGATTTTTGGTAGGGATTCAGAGTGGACGTGTGATAGTGTACGAGGCAGATACGCAACAGGTGTATGAATATACTGATATTGATGCGGCGGTCTTGCAGAAATTACATCCGAGTGTATATCAGGATCTCTTAAAAAATGTGCATTTTGATTCGAAAAAGGAACTGTATCGATATCTGGAATCATTATCAACCTAGAATAAACTTACAGTGAGGAAAACAATGAAAACACAGTATGATGTATGTGTAGTTGGCGGTGGTGCAGCCGGAATGGCTGCAGCAATCGCGGCTGCAGAGGGCGGAAACACCGTCTGTATCATTGATAAAAATAAAAAACTGGGCAAGAAATTATATGCCACAGGCAATGGTCGATGCAATTTGGCAAATACAGATATGAAGGATGGTCATTATCATTCGTCTTCAGAAACGTATCAGAAATTTCTGCATACCTGTCTGGGCGAGCAACCATTGCATGAAATGTTTGCATTTTTGCATTCTATTGGTGTATATACAAGATGTATCGATGGATATTATTATCCGATATCAATGCAGGCATCAGCGGTTGTATGGGCACTTTTAGACCGAATAAAGGCATTGCAGGTAACCACGTATCTGTCGGAAACGGTGACAGATATTCGGATAAAAAAGGATGGATATCATATTCAGTGTAATACGGAGATTATTGCCAGGAAGGTGATACTTGCATGTGGTGGACGATCATATCCATCGCTTGGCGGCTGCGCGGAAGGCGCAAGACTGGCAGAGAAGCTCGGTGTAAAACAGGAGCCGCAAAGACCGGCTTTATGTGCTGTTATGACAGAGGAAAATACTGAGGCGGTAAAAGGCGTTCGAGTGGCATGTTCGGCATGGTTTGAAGAAGGTAACACGGAATGGAAACAGTCCGGTGAATTACAGATTACCGAGTATGGTTTATCCGGGATTATGATATTCAATTTATCTTCGGAACTTGGCAGAATCTTATCAGAAGAATCAAGTGTTAAGCTGTATGTGGATTTTTTACCGGAGATAGAAGAGAATGCATTTGTGCAGGGAAGCAGAGATGTGAACCGGAGTCTGTATGGATATCTGAATGCGTATTTGCCGGATAAGCTTGCCATGTATATTTTGGAGACCGCGTGTGAACAGCCAAAGCAGGCGCTTACAGAGTTAACAGAAGCCCAGTTACATAAGATTTATTATCTTTGCAGACGATATCCATTTCATGTCCGTGCATTGAAAAACTATGAACAGGCGCAGGTAACCGCAGGTGGAATCCGACTGACTGAGATTCAGCCAGAGACGATGGAATGTCTGGGACATCCCGGAATGTATGCGACGGGAGAAATGTTGGACATTGATGGAGATTGCGGCGGATATAATCTGACGTTTGCGTTACTTACAGGATTACGCGCAGGGAGAGCATGTCATGATAAGAATTAACCAGATTAAGATACCAGTACAAAAAGACGAAACAAGCGCTTTAAAAAAGAAAATACAGAAGACGCTCAGGACGAATCATCCGTATACATATCAGATCGTTCGGAAATCCTTAGATGCGAGAGACAAGGGAAATCTGCTTCATATCTATACGGTTGATGTGGAATTTGAACGATCACAGGATATTCCTCGCAACATAATAGACAATAAAAATATTATGTTAACTAAAGATGAGAAATATACATTTCCGCATCGATGCAGAGACGATTGTAACGAGAAAACGGACGTGTCCATATATCGCCCAGTTATCATTGGCGCTGGTCCGGCGGGATATTTTGCGGCGTTACAATTAGCATGTGCCGGATACAGACCGATTGTATATGAGCGTGGAAAGTGTGTGGAAGAACGGACAAGGGATGTTGAAGGCTTCTGGCAGGGAGAGACACCGATCTGTGCGAATTCCAATGTATCCTTCGGCGAGGGCGGTGCCGGAACCTTCTCGGACGGAAAGTTAAATACCGGAATCAAGGACAAATATGGACGGATTCAGGCGGTTATTGATGATTTTATACGGTTTGGAGCGTCAGAGGAGATTGGCTATCTGAACAAACCGCATATCGGGACGGATGTATTAAAGCATGTGATGAAGGAAATGCGGGAGGAGATTCGATCCTTTGGCGGAGAGATTCATTTCTCCCATCAGCTTACCGCGATCTCCCATAGATCCGATACATGTCTGTCGCTTACGATTAAAGATCTGCAGAACGAGCAGACGATCGTAGTGGAGACATCTGCCTGTATTCTGGCGATCGGACACAGCGCAAGAGACACATTTGCTATGTTGCAGGCGGCCGGTGTCACGATGGAGGCAAAATCATTTGCAATGGGACTCCGGATCGAGCATTCACAGGCGATGGTCAATGCGAGCCAGTACGGCACGAGCGGGCAGGCGAAGCTGCTTCCGGCTGCAGATTATAAGATGACATACCGTTCAACCAAGGGGCGCAGTGTATATAGCTTCTGTATGTGTCCGGGTGGATTCGTCGTTAATGCATCGTCCGGCGAAGGACAGAGTGTGGTAAATGGTATGAGCAACCACGGAAGAGATGAGGAAAACGCGAATTCAGCGATCGTTGTAAATGTCACACCGGAGGATTTTGCGGCGGATGGATTCGCTGACTACGGCGTGCTTGCCGGTGTGGAATTCCAGAAGAAATATGAGCACCTCGCCTACGAGGCTGGAAATGGTAAGATTCCGGTGCAGCTATTTGCGGATTATAAGGCGAATCGTGTCTCAACTGAATTTGGAAGTGTGAAGCCGAACATCCGAGGAGGCTATCAGTTTGCAAACCTCAATAAGTGTTTGCCAGCCTATATAAATGATGCTATAATTGAAGGGATTTTGGACTATGACCGCAAATTAAAAGGCTTTTCATCCGGGGATGCCGTGTTATCCGGTATAGAATCCCGGACATCGTCACCGGTGCGCATCGTGCGTGATGAGACCTATCGAAGTGACTATGCAGGTCTGTTTCCTTGTGGAGAGGGCGCAGGGTATGCAGGTGGTATCACATCCGCGGCTGTGGATGGAATCAAGGTGGCAGAGGCGGTTGCTGCATATATCAATAACATAGTATAAAGAGGGAAAAAGACGTGGACGAGAAACGAATCAGAGAAGCATTGAAGGATAAACAACGAATCGTATTAAAGATCGGTTCGTCTTCTATCATACATGAAGAAACCGGCGGGGCGGATTACCGGAAGTTAGAGACACTGGTGCGCATTATCTGTGACCTGAAGAATCAGGGGAAGGACGTAATATTAGTATCGTCCGGTGCAATTGGTGTTGGATTTGAGATGCTGGGACTGCGCCATAAGCCGAAGACGGTATCCCTGAAGCAGGCGTGTGCTGCGATCGGACAGGGACAGCTTATGATGATCTACCAGAAGCTTTTCATGGAGTATAACCATATGGCTGCACAGGTTCTTCTGACCTTTGACGCGATCACAGATCCGGAGCGCCGCAGAAACGCCGAGAATACATTAAATGAGCTGTTACAGCAGGGTGTCATTCCGGTTGTCAATGAGAACGATACCGTGGCAACAGAGGAAATCGAGTTTGGTGACAATGATACAATGTCTGCGATCGTGGCGCATCTGATCAAGGCAGACCTTCTGATTCTGCTTACGGATATTGATGGATTCTATACGGATGATCCACATAAGAATCCGGAAGCAAAGAAGCTGACACTGGTAGAGACGATTGATGATACGATGAAGAATATGGCGAAGGATGCCGTGACAAACTATGGTACGGGTGGCATGTCCACGAAGATTGCGGCTGCGCGGATCGCAACAGATTCCGGAGCGGATATGGCAATCATGGACGCCGAGAATCTGACACAGATCTATGATCTGATGGAAGGAAAATCAGTGGGTACCCTGTTCTTAGCACATGAGAATGACGATTTTGATACGGTTGATTTCATCGTGCATAAAGGATACCAGAAATAAGAATAGAAATGGAGAATATCGCATGAACGAAGCAGATATCCAGAGAATTAACGAATTGGCAAGAAAAAGTAAGACCGTGGAGGGACTGACAGAAGCAGAGCTTGCAGAGCAGGCAGCTCTCCGTAAGGCATATATCGCAAGTGTGAAGCGCAACCTGAAAACACAGCTTGATAATATTGATATCAAGGAAGCTGATGGAAGTATCACACATGTGAAGGATATACCGAAGAATAAGCGGAGTGAGTATATCCAGATCCGCTTAAAGTAGATAAAGGAATGGTTTACATGACAATTTCAGAATCAAAGAAAGCACTTCGGAAGGGGATTCTTGCAAAGCGCAGGAATCTTTCTGAAGCATATCAGAAGCAGGCTGCGCAGGAAATCTATGAGAAGCTGCGCGCGCTTGAGGTGTATAAAGAAGCATCGGTACTGTGTCTCTATGTGCCGATTCAAAAAGAAGTCGATTTATTTCAATATATCCCGGAATTCCGAGCGGATGGAAAGCAAATCTATCTGCCGCGTGTCAACGGGAATACCATGGATTTTTACGCATATAATGAACAGACTGCGCTTGTCGAGGGCGCATATCATATATTAGAACCGGACAGCATGGTACAGTTAGAACCGGAAAAGACCGGTGGCACCTGTCTGATCGTGATGCCGGGGGCAGTCTTCACGAGAAGCTGTGACCGGATCGGCTATGGCGGCGGGTATTATGACCGGTATCTGGCGGCACATCCGGATTGTCATACTGCAGCGGTCGGGTATGCGATTCAGATCGTAGATTCGATTATGACCGAGGAAACGGACATCAAACCAGAGGTTGTATTATATAATAGTAAACAATAATTGTATTATGTAAACTAATATTGATATAGATTGGAAAATGGGTTGGAAAGAGTAGCAAATGGAGGACGTGTATATGGGTGAAGGAAAAGGAATTGGACTGGTGCTTGCCGGTGGCGGCGGCAAGGGTGCATATCAGGTTGGTGTATTGAAGGTGTTACAGGAACAGGGATTGCTCGAGGATGTGACGGCGATATCGGGTGCATCAATCGGTGCAGTCAATGCAATGTTATATTCGATGAACGATATGGAGCGGATGTATCAGGCGTGGAATGAGATCGATATGGATACGGTCTTTGATATCGACCTGAACATGCTTGCTGAAAAGCGTATGTATTTCTCACGGAATGAAATGCTTGCGATGTTCGAGAAATATATTGATATGGAGAAGATCAAAGCGGATTTCCGTGATATCTATGTATCAATCAGCCGCTTAAATGAGACACAGCAGCCGGAACAGGTAGAATACCGCAGACTCGAAGACTATGACGCGGATACGATCCGGAAGATCCTGCTTGCGTCTACGGCACTTCCTGTTATGTATGAGGCAGTGGAAATCGACGGGAAGAAGTACCGGGATGGGGGATTGTTAGACAATGAGCCGATTCAGCCGCTGTATGATCTTGGAATCCGTCAGTTTATCGTGATCGGTATGCGTGCAGGAAAGGTTCTGAATACGGAGAAATGGCCGGATGCACAATTTATCACAATCTATCCGAGTCATGATCTGGGAGATCTGATCGATGGAACGCTGAATTTTACGGGACGGGCAAAGGAATTCCGTCAGATGCTCGGAGAGAAGGATGCACTTCGGTCATTAAAAACAAAATTTCAACCGGATGATCTGTATATCCGGATGGAACCGGTGCTGGCGCAGAATGACTATAACGATATCATGATGCAGCTGCGTGTGAACCATACATATAAAACGATGGAGAATCGTGTGAATTCCAACATAGAAAAGTTCAACAATATAGCTAAAAAGTACGAAAATTTATAAAATATTTTGACAATTTGCACAAAAAAATGTATAATCAGAGTAAGTCAAAAGTGACTTGTACAAGGCGTGTAAAGGGGGCTTATCTATGGCAAAGACAATTATCACGATTGGTAGACAGTTTGGCAGTAATGGTCGTAACATTGGTAGAAAGCTTGCTGAAAAGATTTCCGCGAACTTCTATGACAAGGAACTGATCAATGAGACGGCTAAGGAAAGCGGGTTGAGCGAGGAATTCCTGAAATCGCTGGATGAGAAACCAACGAGAAGTTTCCTGTATTCACTTGTTTCTGATCCATATAGCTATGGATTCACAAGTGCAGGCTATCAGACAAATCTGAATCAACAGGCATTTCAGGCAACATATGATACGATTAAGAAACTTGCAGATAAAGGACCATCAGTATTTGTAGGTCGTTGTGCGGACTACGCATTGCGTCACAATACGAATCTGGTTCGCATCTTTATACATGCGCCATTGGAGGAACGTATTAAGAATGTTTCAGAGCGTTTTAATCTGACTCCGGATAAAGCAAAGGCGCAGATTGTAAAGGAAGATAAGGCGCGTGCATCGTATTATAACTATTACACTTCAAAAAAATGGGGTGCACTGGAAAGCTATGATATATTTATCAATAGTAGTCTGATGAGTGAAGACGATACTGTCGATTTCATCATTGATTACATAGATAAGATAAAGTAGAAAAGGCTTGAAATATCTTGAAAAAATATCCTTTATCAGATATGATGATAAAGGATATTTTTTTGTAAAATAATGTAAATAATCACGATAAGAGGAACGACAAACATGGCGCTGAATGATAAAACGCGGAAACACAACGATATGGATTTCCAGAAGGATCTGTCTGAAATCTTGACCAATGCGAAAATTGGACTCTGGGCGATCGAAATGGATGAGGGCAAAGAGCCGAGAATGTATTTCGATGACGTGGCAAGAGAGATCACTGGATTTTACGAGGATATGACACCGGAGGAATGTTACGAACGCTGGTACAAGCGAATCGTGGATTCTGCCATTGATTCCGTGCAGGCAAGTGTCAAGGAGATGATCGAACAGGGCAAATCAGAGAATACCTATGCATGGATTCATCCGAAGAAGGGACGTATCTACACACGATGTGGCGGTTCTCTGGATGAGAATTATACGGCAGGAACCCGTCTGTGGGGGTATCATCAGGATGTCACAGAGAATATGCAGGCGGCTGAGATTGCTCTGCAGGAGCATTCTGTCCGTACTGCTGAGGATAGCCCTGCTGAGCATTCTGTCCGTCGCGCATGTCCCACGATATCCGGACTCCATTAAATGGTATTATCGGGTTGCTGGAGATTGGTGAGCGTCATCCGGACGATGTGGAGCTGTTGCGCCAAAACCGTGCGAAGGAAAAGATTGCAGCGAACCATCTGTTGTCGTTAATCAATGATATATTGGAGCTTAGCAAGATTGATTCGAGCCGGATCGAGCTTGCACACGAGGCATTTGATATTACAGAACTGGCAGATGAGATCCTTACGATTACAGCGATGAAAGCTGCAGAAGCCGGTATCACGCTGGTGCATGGTGACTGTAAGGACAGCATGATCCATCCATATGTATATGGCAGTCCATTGCATGTGCGTCAGATATTACTGAATATTTTGGATAACGCAGTGAAATACAATGTTCCGGGTGGCAGTGTGCATTGCAGCGCGGAATTTGTAGAGATGGAAGCGGAACGGGCAGTATACCGCTGTACAGTCACGGATACCGGAATCGGTATGTCCGAGAAGTATATGCGTCATCTGTTTGAGCCTTTCTCACAGGAGCATTACAACGAGATGAGCTTGTATCAGGGAACCGGGCTTGGTATGCCGATCGTAAAGAGCCTGATCGACCGCATGCATGGAAAGATCGAGGTACGGAGTGAAGTTGGTGTCGGTACGACATTTACAGTTACCATTCCATTTGAGATTGCCCCGGAATCTGAGGTCGCAAACAATGAGAATGAAAATGAGGAGCAGGTATCTCTGGATAATGTCAAAATCCTGCTTGTAGAAGATAATGAACTGAATCTGGATATTGCAAAATACCTGCTTACCGATTCTGGTGCACAGGTAACAACGGTTATGAATGGCGATGCAGCAGTTCGTGAGTTTCAGAATACACCTGTGGGAACCTATGATGTGATTCTCATGGATGTGATGATGCCGGTGATGAATGGTATCGAGGCAACCCAGAAGATTCGTGCACTTGCACGTGAGGACGCGAAGACAATTCCAATCATAGCCATGACTGCCAATGCATTTGTAGAGGATGTACAGGCAGTGAAGAATGCCGGAATGAACGATCATCTGGCAAAGCCATTGGAAATGAATAAAGTGATTCATACGATAGGTAAGTATCTGAATAAATAAAATGAATGAAAATACCATCAGCTGAGTAAAAGTTGATGGTATTTTCAATATGGCTATTTTTTAGATTTGGTGTCTGGGACTGTATTATGTTCCCGGAGCTGCACGGTATTTCTGGCGCGGCGCTTGCGGTAATCATCCATGTCCGCGTAGTGCTTTCTGGTTGTATTTACGTCAGAATGGCCTAAGACATCGGCAACCAGATAAATATCGGAGGTTTCCTGATATAATGCGGTACCATAGGTGCTACGAAGCTTGTGTGGCGTAATATGCTTCAGAGGGACCGCAATCTGTGAATATTTCTTCACCATGTTCTGTATCGTTCGAACATTGATTCGACTGTGGTGGGAGGAGAGGAAGAGTGCATTTTCTGAGCCTTTGGCAGGCGTGAGTTTCTTGCGTTCCTCTATATATTCCTGTAAAGGTTCAACCGCCTCGTCGCTGAAATAGACGATTGCTTCCTTGCCACCTTTTCGGGTCACACGGATGCATGTATTCTTAAAATCCACATCGTTCAGATCCAGACCGACACATTCGGAGATACGGATGCCCGTGGATAACATGAGCGTCATGATTGCTAAGTCACGTACCTTGGATTTCTCGTGAAATTTGAGCTGGCGGTCAGTCAGATTGGTTCCATATTCAACTGTATCAAGGAAATTCGCCGTTTCATCCGCATCCATACGTGTAATTGCCTTTTCCGGCAGTTTGGGACGATCCACCTTATCAAATATATTTTCCTGCAGCATATCGTGCTTATACAGGTAATTAAAGAGGACACTCAGGGCGCAGAGCTTGCGCTTGAGCGCAGATTTGCCATTCGTATATATACGACCGTTCTTTTCGTATTTCTGGAGGTAATCCAGATAGTCCTCGATGAAAAATGTATCTATGGACGACAGGACGTCAAGAGAGACATCCTTTGGCGTATCACAAGGATGTTCGGTATAGACCTCACATATATATTCGAAAAATATTTTGATGTCACGTACATAGCCCAATCTGGTTCGCGGCGACGTTGTCTGTTGGACACCACGGACGAACCGCTTGACGTAGTCCGGAAGATCATTGCACACATTCCGAATCAAATCCAGATTGTGTTGTTCTTCCTGTTCATGATAAGTAATATCAGCCATACGATAAAAACCTCCCAATGCCTGTAAAGCGTTGATTTCTCTATATTTCTAGGATACCACTACTCTGGTAATAAATCAATAGATAATTTCGTAAAACCTGGGTTTTGCGAACAAATTTATAAGCAAACATATGGAGGGACTTCTGCTATTCCACCTGTAGATTTATTATTTATCGTGGGAATGTGCCATTTATTTCAAATGTAAAAAACAGTTCCATTTATTTGCAAATAACCACAAAACTATGATATTCTTTCCGGGAAAATGTATGTTAAGATACTTGTGTTTAATCAGGATAACAAAGAAACTATATACAATCAAACAAAGGAGAATCAAACATGGGAAAAACATTTGAGAAGAAAAAAGTGGTAAAGAATAATCAGGGCCGCTTATCTAATTATGATAGGCGGCTCTTGCTATTTTTCAGAAGTTTGGTGTGTTTATAAGATATTAATGAAGTTTCTGGATAAAAGTTTGATAGATCTGTAAATACTCCTCTTCTACGTCTGTAAATGGTCGGACTGTATAATCTGGTTCATCATAAACCTGTGGTTTCGGTATAGGCTGTTTCTCGTGTAACAGATATGTAAGGTCGTACCATAGCATTGCATTATCGATATCCTTCAGAATTTCCTGTTCAGCATTATCTAATGTACTTCCAAGAAAATGCGTATAAATCATATCAAGCAATTGATCTTCCAGCCGGTTATATTCCGGCAAGGTCTGCTTGAATGGACGAGGAACATCCGACATATAACATTCACTTGCATCATGAATCAGACACGCAAGAACCATACGTGTCGACAGCCCGCGTGCCTGCGCTTCTTTCGCGCAGGCAATGCAATGCTGTCCGACCGAGAAGAAGGTTTGTACGTGGCCGTTTCCGCGGCACAAAAGCGACAATGCATGCGCGATATCTTCGATGCAAAGAAGGAATGCATCCGGATTGACCGGATCAAAATGTTTTCCAGTGTAAGTAGTTATGTATGACATAGTGTATCCTTTCGGTTTCTGTAATACTCTTAATAGATTTTCTTAATATCTCCGATTATACCATACATCTCCCGGAAATGTGCAAGATCCGATGCATCTTGTATCAGCATAATGTCCTCAAATGCCTTAGTGGCATTGCCCTGAAATCCAGCTACCTGCTCTCCTGTGCAGATGCTGCATTTGATGACAGGTGTTTTCTCGGCTGGGTTGTAGGTGGTGTGTGATTTTTTGTGGAAAAGTTTCATGGTGGGCTCCTTTTGTGTTATTATAATTCCAATCTGATTAAATTTATAGTGTCGAGGGTTCAAATTCCCTTTCCGTAGCTATATCTATTTTCTGGTTAAATCTATACGAAGAGATAATCAATCACATATATGTCAGCTTTGTTCTTTACATTCCATTGTGGTTTAAATCTATACGCTTATGGTGTTCTTCGTTGCGGGTCTGATTCCTGTCTTTATATTCCACTCTGGTTAAATCTATACCGAAGATCTGATACACGATCTGTCATGGATGGATTTCTTTACATTCCATTCTGGTTAAATCTATACTCATCGTTTAGATGGCATTGAAGAGC